>OFRY01000209.1_pt1 | contig 44208 bp, 43 predicted proteins | sample 1543171 | NCBI WGS metagenome assembly OFRY01 (sample SAMN04209240, study PRJEB22552) | human gut metagenome | biome: gut; material: feces | host: Homo sapiens | place: USA: Oklahoma | reverse complement strand
ACTTGCCCCTATCGCCTCGCAGGCTCGGCACTTCCCTCCGCGTTCGGGGGAAGCGAACAACTAAGGAAGAAAGAATTCATAGTTTTTAAAATGTATAAAAACAAAAAATATGGGAATGACTCATACAAAAAAGCCGTCCCCGCGTGATAGGAAATAAAGGAAAAATGGAAGTTTTTAAGCCTTCCCCGAATACGGGGAAGGTGGCGGCGGAGCCGTCGGAAGGGGTAAGTGTGAGTAGAAACGAAAAAAGAGTTTCTTACGGAACGGTATTAAATACTTGCCTGTCATTCTTGAACGAAGTGAAGAATCTGGCAAAGGATACAAGAATTAAATATTTTCCCCTGTGTACGCACCCTTGCCCCTATCGCCTCGCAGGCTCGGCACTTCCCTCCGAGTTCGGGGGAAGCGAACAACTAAGGAAGAAAGAAATCATAGTTTTTATATGAGTAAAACCTCAAAATACGGAAATAGCACACAAAAATCCGTCTTTGTTTTGGCCTATGTATTTCATTTTTACAGAGGAAGTGCAATAAAAAAAGCCCCTTCGGAGAGGCTTTTTATTATTTCTTTTACAAGAATATATATTTCCCGATGAATAAGATTGTCAGTATGTACATGAGAAGACTGACTTTTCTTGTATGCCCTGTGAGTGCATTGATTAATGTGTAGGAAATGATACCGAAGGAAATGCCTTCGGCAATGCTGTAGGTGAAAGGCATGGCAAGGATTCCGATGTAAGCAGGGACAGCTTCAGTGGAATCGTTGAAGTCTATGCCCGCTACGGATGTGAACATCAGGAAGCCGACGATGATGAGGGCGGGAGCGGTCGCAAAGGCGGGAATTGCCATGAAGAACGGGGAGAGGAAGAGGGCAAGGGCAAAGAGTATCGCTACGGTGACGGCGGTGAGTCCTGTCCGTCCGCCTTCGGAAACGCCGGCGGCACTTTCTACATAGGTGGTCGTGGTGGAAACGCCGATGCAGGCACCTATGGTGGTAGCGAAGGCGTCAGCCATGAGAGCACCTTTGATATGGGGGAGTTTTCCGTCTTTGTCGAGCATGTTTGCTTTAGAGGAAACGCCGACGAGTGTGCCGAGTGTATCAAATATATCAACGAAGAGGAAAGCAAAGAGGACTACAATGAAGTCTACGCTGAAAGTTCTTGAGAAGTCGAGGTGCATGAAAACCGGGGCGAGGCTTGCCGGTGTAAAAGAGGCGAGGCCTGCCGACAAATTGGGAAGTGTACTGAAAGCTCCTTTGGCGGGGTCGGGAATGTAAAGGCCCGAGAGTTCGCAAAGGATGCCGAGAAGCCAGGTGAAAAGAATGCCCCATAAAATATTTCCTTTGACTTTTTTGACCATGAGAATGCCCGTAAAAATCACGCCGATGATGGCGAGGACGACGGTGATGCCCGTGGTGTGGAAAGTTCCCGAGAGAATCGCCGATTTAAAAGAGAAAAGGGAGACTTTGGTGGCCGGGTTGGCTACGATAATTTGAGCACTCGTAAGACCGATGAAGGCGATAAATAATCCGATTCCGGCGGAAACAGAGCGTTTCAGGTTCATCGGAATGGCGTTGAAAATGGCTTCACGCACGTTGGTTAGGGATAGAATGATAAAAATGATCCCTTCAATACAAACGGCAGCGAGTGCCATTTCCCATGAATAGCCCATCTGGCCGACGACAGTAAAGGCAAAGAAGGCGTTGAGACCCATACCGGGTGCGAGGGCAAAGGGATAGTTGGCAAAAAGTGCCATGAGAAGTGTGCCGATAAAGCCGGCAATAGCCGTAGCGGTCAGCACGGCTCCTTTATCCATACCGGCGGCACTCATAATGCCGGGATTGACGGCGAGGATATAGGCCATGGTCATGAAGGTGGTGATACCTGCCATGATTTCTGTCCGTACAGAGGTTTTGTTTTCACTCAGGTGAAAAATTTTGTCTAAAAAACCGGGATTATGTTCCATAACGAACTCCTTTCAGGATTCAGATATTGTATGTAATCATTATAAAAGTTTTGTTTCATCAGAGCAATGGACATTTTGTGTTAGTATAAGTAGGAAAAAAGAAAAAAGCGTGGGAGGCCTTAAAAGGAATGAGCATTTGTAATATTTGTCCCCGCCGTTGCAAGGTGGAGCGGCCGCTATCGGGACAGAAAACGGAAAGCAGGGGATACTGCAGATCCGGCATGCTTCCCGTTATAGCCCGGGCGGCACTTCATCACTGGGAAGAACCGTGTATCAGTGGAAGCCGCGGAGCGGGAACGGTCTTTTTTTCAGGCTGTAATTTATCCTGTGTGTACTGCCAGAATTACGACATCTCGGAAAGACGGAAAGGGATAGAAGTTTCTGTAGAACGTCTTCGTGAAATTTATGGAGAACTGATTGCCGCAGGCGCGCACAATATTGATTTGGTGACACCGACTCATTACACACATGCCGTTTTTCAAAGTTTAAGGGATCCCCTTCCCGTGCCGGTTGTCTACAACTGCGGCGGTTACGAAAGTGTTCATACGATTTCTTTTTTGCGGAATAAGGTACAATGCTGGCTTCCCGACTTGAAATACAGCGACCGCCGGGCGGCTGCCAAATACAGTGATGCGCCTGATTATTTTGAGAGGGCGACAGCGGCGGTGGAGCAGATGTACAGACAGACCGGTCCCTATGAAATAGGAAGTGACGGGATTTTGAAAAAAGGGGTGCTGATTCGTCATCTCGTGTTACCGGGGCAATGGAAAAACACAAAGGGAGTACTCGAATATCTGGCGGAGACTTTTTCTCCCGGACAGGTGCTTTTCAGCTTGATGCGCCAATATATTCCCTGCGGAAGGGCGGCAGAGTTTCCCGAAATCAACCGTCGTCTGACAGAGGAGGAGTATGAGGAAGCAAAGGCGTATATGGAAGAGTTGGGAATCGAAGACGGCTACGTCCAGCAGGGGGAATCGGCCAAAGAGGCGTTTGTGCCCGCCTTTGACGGAACAGGTGTAATAAAGGCGGAGAGGCCGTAAAAGAAACAGAGAAATAAGTGTGAGTAAAATACTCAAAACGGTTTTTACAGAGCGGCACTAAATACCTGCCTGTCATTCTTGAACGAAGGTAAAAAGCGGTCGGGAATAGCGTTATAAAAAAGTACGGGAAAGAGTGAAGAATCTGGGCAGAGGGTGAACGATTTAACGATTCTGACCTGTGTACGCAGGCTTGCCCCTATCGCCTCGCAAGGCTCGGCACTTCCCTCCGTGTTCGGGGGAAGCTTACAACTAAGGAAGAAAGAAATTATAGTTTTATATTTATATACGCTTTTAACGGTATCCTATGCCGGATTCTTCGCTAAGAGTCAAATTATATTCTTTTCTTCTATCATCATTCCAATTCTGCCCACCGCTCAAGAATGACGGCAGGGGTGTTTTGTTTTGCCATAACGTTCTGATGCTAAATGAGTACATAAAGGAAAGAATACAAGCCCTTAAGCTGTCCCCGCTTGTCGGGGAAAGTGTCAACCGACAGGTTGACGAAAGGGGCAAGTGTGAGCAGAAACGAAAAAGAGTTTCTTATAGAACTACACTAAATATCTGCCTGTCATTCTTGAACGGTCGTAAAATGCGGTCGGGAATAAGCGTTATAAAAAAGTACGGGAAAGAGTGAAGAATCCAGGCAAAGGTTGCAAGATTTAAATATTCTGACCTGTGTACGCAAGCTTGCCCCTATTGCCTCGCAAAGCTCGGCACTTCCCTCCGTATGCGGGGGAAGCGAACGACTAAGGAATAAAGCAATCATATTTTTATATAAGTAAAAATAAAAAATAATGAAATGGATCACACAAAAAATCCGTCCCCGACTACGGGGAAGGTGGCGGCGAAGCCGTCAGAAGGGGCAAGTGTGAGCAGAAACGAAAAAAAGTTTCTTACGGAACGTCACTAAATACCTGCCTGTCATTCTTGAACGAAGTGAAGAATCTGGGCAAAGAATACGGGTGTTAAATACACTTTTTGCGATTATCCTATGCCGGATTCTTCGCTAAGAGTCAGATTATGTTCTTTCTCCTGTCATCATTCCGGTTCTGCCCGCCGCTCAAGAATGACGGCAGTGGTGAATTGTGTTTCGGTATGGTATTAAGTGACTTCTTATATAAAAGAAAGAATAGAGAATGAAAGCCGTTCCCGCTTGTTATCCATATTCGGGGGAAGCTGATGCTAAGGAAGAAAGGATTCATGGTTTTTCAGAATGGTGTGATTTGCTTTTGATAATTTACGGGAATAAAAAACTGAGCTGTTTGGTCGGAAAAGGAATTCTTGCAAACAGTTCAGTTTTTTATTGCTGTTTTGTTTTAGAAGGCTATTTGTTTTTTACACGGTCCATGAATTTCTCCGCATCGACGATAAAACGTATATGGTCGGCTTCGCCGATGGGCCCTTTGTCATCATCGGCAGTGATGCGGAAGGTGATTTTTTTGTTTTCCACACCGGTAATTTCTGCTTTTGCTTCGATTCGGTGGCCGGGCAGAGTGGCGGCATTATGGTGCACTGCGATGTAGCCGCCGACGGTGGTTTGTTCTTTCGGAAGACATTCTGCCAGGGCATTGACGGCAGCTTCTTCCATAAGTGCCGCAAGAACGGGGGTGCCAAGGACTTTGAGGGTGCCGCTTTTTACGTTTACCGCGGTATCTGAATCTGTGACATATTTTGAGGCTGTGCCGGTCAGGCCTGTTTTGATTTCCATATACATTCTCCTTTGTGTTTTTTCTTTATTGTATCACGGAAGAAAAAGAGTGTTTCGTATGGAAATTTATGAATGTGGTATAATAATTCAGTTATGGAACAGGGAAAATACAGACGGATATTTCCGGTATGTGTTTGTTTCTTGAGGAAACGGAGTTTTTATGAGTGAAGAACAGACAGCATTGTCAGCGTGGAAAAAAATCATAAAAGAAAAGCCGTTTATTGTCGTTTTGCTTGGGGCATTGCTTTTTGTGATTGCCGGCTTTACTTATCTGTATGCGTATGACCACGGTCCGGCGAAAGAGAATGTGACCGTCGATATTCCCAAGAAGGCAACGGGACGGGAAATTGGGGATATTCTCGCCGGAAAAGGAGTCATCCGCAGTTCTGCCGTTTTCAGGTGGATGCTTTTTCTGTCGGGACAGTCACAAAAGTTGCAAAGCGGTCATTATCAGATCCGTCAGGGGCTTACGGTCCGGGATGCCATAGCGGAATTACAGAGCGGCCGCGGTGAAATGGTGTGTGTCACGATTCCTGAAGGGTATACGGTTCGCCAGACGGCGGCGCTTTTGGAAAAGGCGGGGATTTCCGGCGGAAAAGATTTTGCCGAAACCGCAGGGGCATACGGACCTTTTGACTATATGTACGGCCCTGAAGCACCGCAATTCCGGGGAGAGGGATTTTTATTTCCCGATACGTATGAAATTCCCAAGGATTATACAGCGAAACAAATCTGCGATCTTATGTATAAACGGACGGATGAAATGATTTCTCCCGCTTTGCGGGAAAGGGCAAAGGAAAAAAATCTGACGGTGTATGCCCTTGTCACGATAGCGTCCATGGTGGAGCGGGAGGCAAAGTTTAAGGAAGATCAGGAACCTATTGCCGCTGTCATTCTCGCACGTCTGCAAAAGGATATGCCGCTCCAGATTGATGCGACAGTGCAGTATGCTTTGGGTGAAAATAAACCGGAGCTTACGGTGGCCGATACAAGGGTCGATTCTCCTTATAATACGTATATCAGAAAAGGCCTTCCGCCCGGACCTGTGGGAAGCCCGGGGATAGAGGCGGTTCGTGCCGTTCTTGCGGCAGAGCCGGGGGAATACCTGTATTATGTGGCACAGCCTGACGGACATCATATTTTTACCAAAACTTATGAAGAGCACCGGGCAGAGGTGGAAAAGATTTACGGGGAAAGTTCATGAGAGAAAACGGTGCGGACTTTGAGCAGATAAAAAAGGAGCTCGAGGAGAAAGCGGCGGCTGAAAATATACCGATTATCCGCGGCACGGAAAGAGAATTGCTGCTCCGTGCGGCTTCTTTGGTAGAACCCCGGAAAATTCTTGAAATTGGGACGGCCGTGGGGTATTCAGCCCTGCTTTTGGCAGAGCGGTTTCCTTTTTCGGAGACGGACACGATAGAAATTGATGAAAAACGGCATAAAACGGCATTGGAAGTGATGAAAAGAGCGGGACTTTCAGAACGGGTGCATTGTCATTTCGGAGATGCATCATCGCTGATTTCCTCTTTGCAAGGACCGTATGATTTCGTATTTCTTGACGGACCGAAGGGACAGTATCTGAAGCATTTGCAGATGATAGAACCGCTGCTTGCCGGAAAAGCGGTCATTGCGGCAGATAATGTGCTTTTCCGCGGTCTGGTGCGTATGTCCGGCACTGTGGAGCACCGTTACAGGACGATCGTTGTCCGTTTGCGGGAATATCTGTCTTATTTGGAGAAAAATTACGATACCGTGATTTATGAGGAAGGAGACGGTCTTGCCGTCTCGGTAAGAAAAGAAAAAGGAAAATAAGGGCGGCCGTGAAGGGACGTATCCTGATTCCCACGGCTTTCGGAAGGAATATATATGAAAAAAATGGAACTTCTTGCTCCGGCAGGAAATATGGAAAAAATGAAAATGGCGCTTCTTTACGGGGCTGACGCGGTTTACATGGCGGGAAAGGCTTTCGGTCTTCGTGCGTATGGCGGAAATTTTGACCGTGAGGAATTGAAAGAAGCGGTGGAGTATGCCCACAATCTCGGGAAAAAAGTGTATATCACGGTCAATATCATTCCCAGAAATGAAGATTTGGAAGGTTTGGACGAGTATTTAAAATACTTGCAGTCGATTCATGTTGATGCCGTACTTGTGGCGGATATGGGCGTTTTTGATGTCTGCCGTGAGGCGGCACCGGATCTTCCTATCCATATCAGCACACAGGCGAGTGCGGCGAACTGGCGAACGATCCGGCGGTGGAAGGAAATGGGGGCGTCCCGTGTGGTTCTGGCCCGTGAAGTATCGGTCAAGGAAATGGCGGACATTCACACAAAGGTGGACGTGGAATTGGAAGTATTCGGGCATGGTGCTCTTTGTATTTCCTGGAGCGGCCGCTGTCTTCTGTCCAATTATTTTACAAACGGAAAACGCCAATCGAACCGCGGGGAGTGCATACAGGCCTGCCGGTTTAAATATTCCGTTATGGAAGAGTCGAGACCGGGACAGTATTTTCCCATCGAGGAAGATGAGCACGGCACGTACATTTTCAACAGCAAGGATCTTTGCATGATTGACCATATTCCCGAGCTTATCGAGGCAGGTGTGGCGTCTCTTAAAATCGAGGGGCGTATGAAAAGTGTTTATTATGTGGCGGCCGTGGTGGCAGCTTACAGAAAAGCCATCGATGCTTATTATGAAAAAGGGGCGGATTTCGAAGTGCTTCCCGAATGGCGGGCAGAGCTTGAAAAAGTATCGCACCGTCCGTATACGACAGCGTTCGCCTACCAAGAACCCGACCATACCGCCCAGGAGTATGTGAAGTCCCAGCCGGAGCAGTCCTATGATTTTATCGGACTGGTTCTGAAAGAGGGGGCGGAAAAGGGAACGGTGATTGTCCAGCAGAGGAATCATTTCAAGACCGGCGAAACGGTAGAGGTGCTGACCCCTCGCGGCGATGTATTTCCTTTACAAATAGGCGCTTTAAGAAACGGGGAAGGGGAAATTGTGGAAGCGGCGCCTCACCCGTTGGAGGAGCTTGTCATGGAAACGGACGCGGATTTGCCGGCATATACTATTTTAAGGAGGCCCGGCCATGGACAGTAGGGTATATATAGAAATTGCGCCGTCCGATGTCAATTATGTGAACCGCATTCTCGAGGGGTATGAATATCTCGGTGTTTTGACGACAATCAATCCGAAACGGGCGACTTGCATGATTCATTCGACGGAAGATACAAGAAAAGAAGTAATTGAGGTTTTGACCGGTCTTGACGATGTGACGGTAAAAATATTGCCGGACCGCAAAGCGGCGGAATAAAATTCTTCATTTGTGATACAATAAAAACAGAGGAAAGAGGTGGTAGTATGACTCATTCAGAGCGAGTAGCGGAGTATTTAAAGCAATGCGGCACTTTTTATATAGCCACGGTGGACGGTGTCCGTCCCTGTATCCGTCCTGCCCACGATATCTGTGTCTGCGGCGATGTGATTCATTTCCTTTTTCTGAAAGAAGATGAAATTTACGGTCAGCTCCTGAATAATGACAGTGCGGAAATTTGCGCCACCCACCCGGATAAGTCCTTTATCCGTTTTGCCTGCCATCTGCGGGAGGATAAAGGGGAAGAACCGCGCAAGGCGATGATTAAAAGCTGTGAGGAGTCTTTGGATTATATCCGGAATGAAGGGAAACAAACGATTTTCCGCGTGGATTTCGGAAAAGTTATCATTACGGATTTCACGGGTAAAACAGAGGAATTTTCTCTTTAGTAAAGCGGCACGTTCCGAAAGGGCGTGTCTTTTTTTATTTCCCGGGATATAAAAAACGGGGGAAGTGCTATAATCAATAAGACGGCAGACGGTATGAAAACAGCCTGCGGTTATGCACTTGAAACAGGAAGTATAATTTTAATGCTGCTCCGTTTTGACGGGACAGAGTTTTATAAAAGGAGATAATGATGACAAACGGATTGGTTACGGATTTATACCAACTTACGATGACGAATGCACTTTTTAAGATACACGGTCATGAACGGAAAGTCGTATTTGACCGCTTTTACAGAAAAAATCCTTTTAAGGGCGGCTATACGGTAGTGGCAGGTCTTGCCCACCTGCAGGACTTTATAGAAAATTTCCGGTTTTCCAAGGAGGATATTTCCTATCTGGATAGTCTCGGTATTTTTTATCCCGAATTTTTGGACTATCTGGCAAACTTTCATTTCACCGGTGATATTTATGCCATTCCCGAAGGGACGGTCACTTTTCCGGGAGAACCGCTGCTCCGTTTCCATGGAACGACGACAGAGGCGATGATTCTTGAAACGGGACTCTCCATGATTTTGAACCATGAAAGTCTGATTGCCACCAAGGCCCGCCGTGTCCGCACCGCTGCACCGGACGATGCACTGATGGAATTCGGTCTCCGCCGTGCCCAGGGCCACGATGCGGGACTTTGGGGAGCCAGAGCCGCTATGATCGGCGGATTTAACGGTACGTCTAATGTGGAGGCAGGAAGAAAATTCGGAATTCCCGTATTGGGAACAATGGCACACAGCTGGATTATGAGTTTTGACAATGAATTGGATGCTTTCCGTGAATATGTACGGCAATATCATGACAATCTTATTCTTTTAGCCGATACCTATGATGTTCTGAATTTGGGCGTTCCTCATGCCATTCAGATTTTCCAAGAATTGAAGGAAGAAGGAAAGCTTCCGAAGAAATACGGTATCCGTATTGACAGCGGAAATCTTGCGTATTTATCACAGGAAGCGTCCCGACTGTTTAAAGAAGCGGGACTGCCGGACGCTATTATTTCAGGCTCCAACGACCTTGACGAGTATACAATCCAGTCGCTGAAAAGCCAGGGCTGTACCGTTACGAGCTGGGGTGTGGGGACAAAGGTGATTACCGCTGATGGCACGTCGGCGCTGGGCGGCGTTTTTAAAATGTCTGCCAAAGAAGAGGCAGGAGAATTTGTTCCTGTCATGAAAATATCCAATGATGTGGAAAAAATGACGAATCCGGGCATCAAAACAGTCTACCGTTTCTATAAAAAATCGACGGGAAAAATCATTACCGATCTTGTCTGCCGGGCTGATGAAAAAGCACCTGACGGTTCCGACTATATGCTTGTAACGGAAACGGTCAAATGGAGAAAGAAATATATCAAAAAAGGAACGTACAGGGTGGAAGAATTATTAAAGCCGGTGATTCAAAACGGAAAAAATATAAAGCTTCCGTCCCTTGCGGAAACAATTGACTATGCTGACCGCCAGATGGATACTCTTTGGCCGGAATACACAAGATTCCTGAATCCCGATGCGATGGAAATCAATTTATCGCAGCAGCTCCAGACCTTAAAAAGTACAATCATTGACAAAGAATTGGGACAAAAATAACGGAATGGTTTTGACTCCGGACATTCTATGAAAAGGAGAAGTTTATGAAAAAAACAGCAGCAGCTCTTGCCGTTATGGCCGCATTGCTCGTAGGAAATCCGTCGTATGCCGATGATTTACCTCTTCCGGGAGGGCATGTACTTCCTTTGGGCCGGCAGGTGACCGTAAAGAGAGGGGAAGATTCTTATTTTGCCGAACCGGTGGCCCGTATTTTTTCCGATCCGCAAATCAAAAAACAACTGGAAAAAACTTTTGATTCCATGGACCTGTTTCCTGTAGGATCGGGGGAAAACAGTGAAGAACTGGCGGAAATCACATGGAAATTGATGCAGAAAGGCCGTTTTTACCAGATTAAGACGGAAAAACCCGACGCTTACCACCAGGCACTTGTCTTTTCTGCAACAATCAGCCGTGAAGATTGGTTGAAAATCAATGAAACACAAGCGATTCTTCATAAAAAGGACCCGGGAAAATATCCTGCGGCGGAAACGGAAAAAGATTTCAGGAAAGCCTTTTTGAACAGTCTTGCCAAAGAGGACGAGGAGAAAAAAGAAAGAAAAGAGATTGTACTTCCCAACGGGGACAGCTGCGTGATGATTTCTCTCTACAGTGACCGTGAACAGGAAGGATACCGCTATCCTTGCTGCGGCTTTATCGTAGGCATTGCTAATGATAAGGAAGCAGGTCTGACGATTATTTTCACAAACCAGGTGACAGGAAGAGTCATGGAACCTGTTCTGAAAAAGGGAATGGAGGGAATCCGATGAAAAAGGAAATCGCCGCATGGATTACGGCAGGCCTGCTTGTTTTCGGCGGTTACGGAGCGGCAGCACAAAATGGAACGGAACAGGCTGCGGGCGTGCAGCACGGGATGGGTTATATTTCCGTAGTTGACGCAGCAAAGCCCGAAATAGGATCGTATAATGCCTGGGGCTACGGACCGGGGCACCAAAAAATTGACAAGAGCACCGTTTCTGCTTCCGGAAATCTGCAAAAGATGCCGGCGCCTCCGCAACCTTTTTTAAAACAAAAAATGCATATCGGGAAGGATACGGAATTTATACCTGTCCGTTATACAAATCCGAAAGGAGCCGTCACGGATGAGCGGGAAAACCAACCCGGATTGCCGTGGAAAGACGGCGATGTTTTGCCTTTCGGTGAGCTTATTGTAAAAAAAGATGTGACGGCCCTGGCTTTTGTCATTAACTTTATCATTCCCGGAAACCAGGTGCCTGCAGAAATGAAAGCACTTTTTGAAAACGACGGGGCCGGGCAACCTGCGGAAACGGCAAAAAAGGTAATGGCAAGTGCAAACATGATTCTTTACAGTGAGGAAGCCATGATGAACGATGGCTTCCGAAGCGGAATTGTGCTTGAAAATAAATACAAGAAAGAAAAACTGCCTCTTGATTTCGCAACGGTGCAAATCAAAGATATAGAACCGGTGCAACGGAAGGAAAAGAATGTCTGCACTTTCGGCGGAAGATTTTTGGGACAGGTCGACGGATTTCTGGTACCTCTCTATTTCAGAGCCTACATCATCAAAAAAGGAGAAAATTGCCGCATTCTCGGCGTTGTTACCAGTGATGCGGAAAGGGAAATGATAAAAAACGGGGCGGACAGACTGGCGGAAGAAAGTATGAAATAAAAAATAAAATTCAAAAAAACGCTGCTCATCAGGGGCGGTGTTTTTTTATGGGAAATCCGGAAAAACCGTTTTTGAAATTTGCTATAATAAGAAAAACGGAAATGATAAGTAAGAGGTGCTGTATGAAGAAAATAATAACCGCATTCTGTCTTTTTGTGTCACTTTTGACAGGCTCCGCTTTTGCGGATACGTTAAAACTGTCCGGCGGAGAAGTGCTTGATTTCGGGGACAAAGTCGATGTTTGGACCATGGAGGAATCTTTTTTCAATCGTCCCGGAAATTCACTCGCCGGGAAAGAAAAAAATATCGTAAAAAGCGGTACAGATTTGATTCCCGGTTCCTCTTCTCTTGTAGCGGTACCGCAGAATATAACGGATAAAATGAAGGTTTACCAGCTCCGTTCGTATACGCCAGAAGCGTTTCACCAAGCTGTGGCGGTTTCCGCTTCCTTGTCAGAGACAGACAGAGTGGTCATGGAGAATCTGCTTGTCCGTAATCATCAGAAACAAGAAAAGATGAAAGTACCGGGAAAAGAGAAAAACGAAGGGCTTCGTAATTTTTTAAAGAGTAAGGAATGGGTGGCGGCAGAACCTTTACAAAGTCGTTTGGTAAGTCAAGGAATCAAAATATATGTGACCGGGAAAGAAGGCTGGAAGGATAAAATATCCAAAACGGGCCGGCCCTACAGAATCGGATTTGCCAAAGCGGCCATTGACTGTAACGGCTTTGTGCTGCCTGTTTTTGCAGGCGGTCTTATCTATCCGGGAGAGAAAGAAACGGTTTATATGCTTTTCATAAGTGATCAGCCGTCAGGTGCTTATTTTGCTCCTTATATCAAAAAAGCGGCGGAGGGAAAGAAATGATGAAAACATGGACAGGTGCTTTTTTGGCGGCGTGTCTTTTCGCTGCTTGTCCCGTTTCGGCGAATACGGGGACAAATAATTTTTCTTCTTTGCTGAACCTGTCAGCCCTTCCTACGAACGGGCAGGGGGAAGTGGTAAACGGGCAGGGTATGGTGTCCGTTCTGAGAGAGGCCTTGCTTTCTCCCGGGGCTAAAGGATTTTTGAAAAAGGAAAATACACCGCCGGATATCGCATACTTGCCGCCGGAGGCGACAGAGCAGGGCCTCTATGGAGAAATCCTGTTCCGCCAAAAAGGCGGATTCGTACCTGCTTTGGCCGTTCATTCGGAATTTACGAGGGAAGAAGATAAATATCTTTTGCAGGATATGTTCGGAAGTACTCCGCTTCCCGAACGGTCACGGCAGGAATTGTACCGCTTCAACCTTATCCTCTTGTCATCGGAAAATATATGGAATGGCGTGAGTGTGGGAGCTGTGCGGATGCTCAATGAATTGACAAAAAATAAAGGAGTACATATTCCTTACAACCTGGTGGCTGTCGATTATTTGGAAACGGAGCAGCTTCACCGCCTGAAGGAATCCCCGCGTATCTATACGGCAGGTGTCCGTGCCGTGGCGGCGGTTGACGGAATTGCCGTTCCGCTCTATATCAAAATGTATATTTTCCCTTATGGGAAATCATACAGGGTACTTTTCCTGGCAGGCCCCGAAAGCGGTCACACCGTCATCAAAGCGGGCGGCGACCGCTTGGCACTCCTGTATGCACGGTAAAAGGAAATAAAAAAGGAACGGCGTCAGGCTGTTCCTTTTCTCTTGCTTTATTTCTTATGTTTTTTCTTCTTCTTTTCTTTTTTTAGAGCTTTCGTATCAATGGCAAATTCCGGCGGTGCTTTCCAAAGAAGAGGATCTGCTTTGCCCAATGCGGCAAGTTGTCTTTCCAAAGCGGCTTTCTTGGCTTTCAGTTTTTCGATTTCCTGCTCCTTTTTCTTGGCTTTCGCCCGTGCAATGACAACGGGATCTCCGCCGATGCCCCAGCTGTCCATATCGACTTCTTCGATAGTGACCACCGTGGTGGCGGGATTTTTGTGCAGCACATCAGAAAGAAGTTTCGTCGCTCCTTTGATTAATTCCGCTTTTTGTTCCGCCGTGGCTCCTTCACGGGTGATTCTGATATGTACGTAAGGCATAGAAACATCTCCTGTCATAAAAATAGGGAATACTTTTATTTTATTATAGCAAATTAAAAAGAGAGGCGGACATTCGGAAAAGACAGAAATTTTTGTGTTTGTCCGGGGAGTGGGAAACGTTATTTTTATTTGACATCATTTCACGGGTACTGTAAAATCAAATAAGGGATATGTACTATATCTTCGCCCCCGTTAGGGGCTTTTTTTGTGTCATTTTTAGGAAGCCGTCCGCTTTCCGTATGTATCGGGATTTTAAGGAAACGGTGACTTTACTGTGTAAAGGGTGATGATGGCATGGCTGAATCATATGATGTGATTATAATCGGTGCGGGACCGGCCGGTATTTTTACGGCGCTGGAACTTGCAGATACGGGCGCATCGGTTTTAATTATCGAAAAGGGATTGGATATCCGCGAAAGAGTGGCGTTGAATGAAAACAGAACCGCACCGCCGAAAGAAAGACGGCAAAATATCGTTTGCGGCTGGGGCGGCGCCGGTGCATTTTCTGACGGAAAACTCACGCTGACCACCGACTACGGCGGAAATCTGGACGATTATATGAATAAAGGGGAATTGGCTCATCTGATTTCCTATGTAGATTCCGTCTATTGCCGCTACGGCGGAGCGGGACGGAAAGTTTACGGCGATGAATTTGCCGATGAAATCCACGAACTGAAACGCCGTTCTTCTGCGGCAGATCTCATGCTCGTTCCTGCCCGTATCCGTCATCTCGGGACCGACGTGAACGGTGAAATTCTTGCTAATATGAGAGATTCCCTGCCTGCAAACGTGAAAGTCATGACAAAAACGGCAGTAGACAGAATTATTGCGGATAAAGACGGCGCAGTTCTCGGCGTGGAAGCAGGAGGAAAGGAATACCGTGCCAAGTATATCGTAGCCGCTCCGGGCCGTGAAGGTGCGGAATGGTTTTTGGGAGAAGCGAAAAAACTGGGACTTCATACGGAATCCAATGCGGTGGATATAGGCGTCCGTGTCGAATCGCCGGCAGAGGTGTATGAACCGATTACAAAAATCTGCTACGAGTCGAAACTCGTTTATTTCTCCAAATCTTTTGATGACCGGGTGCGGACGTTCTGCATGAATCCTTACGGATTTGTGGTGACGGAAAATAATGCGGGACTCCAGACGGTAAACGGTCATTCTTTTGCTCATAAAAAGAGTGGAAATACAAACTTTGCCATTCTCGTATCCAAGCAGTTTACAAGACCTTTTAATGAACCGATTGCATACGGCAAATACATCGCATCTCTTGCCAATATGCTCGGCGGGGGACCGATTGTCCAACGTCTCGGAGATCTCCGTGACGGCCGCCGTTCCACGGAAGAGAGGATACGCCGCGGTCTTGTCCGTCCCACCATGCCGTCGGCGACACCGGGAGATTTATCTCTGGTCTTGCCATACCGTTTTTTAAAGGATATTATGGAGATGTTCGAAGCACTGGATCAGGTAGCACCCGGTGCCAATTCAAGACATACACTTCTTTACGGAGTGGAAGTGAAATTTTACTCTTCCCGGACAGAACTGTCGCCGCAGTTGGAAACGAAATTTAAGAATTTCTTTGCCATCGGTGACGGAGCGGGAATTACAAGGGGACTGGCCCAGGCCTCTGCCGCCGGCGTGGTGGTAGGACGGGAAATCTGTGCCAGAGAAGGAAAACCGAAAGGAGAAATCAATGATTCCGAGATACACCAGAAGTGAAATGGGGAAAATTTGGGAAGAAAGAAATGAATGGCAGACCATGCTGGACGTGGAAATTGCCGCTTGTGAGGCCAATGCCGAATTGGGACGGATTCCCAAGGAAGCGGTGGAAGTCATCAAGAAAAAAGCCGACTTCGATGTGGAACGCATTCATGAAATTGACAGGGAAATCAACCATGACATCATAGCGTTTCTGTCTGCCGTAGGCGAATATGTGGGCGGCGAGGCGAAATATATCCATATGGGTATGACCTCGACGGACGTAAAAGATACGGCGCTCAATGTACAGATCAAACAGGCATCGGATCTTCTACTGAAAGGTTTGGAAAAACTGGCTGAGGTGCTGAAAAGAAGAGCCGTCGAATTTAAATACACCCCCACTATCGGCCGCACCCACGGGGTGCATGCGGAACCGACCACTTTCGGTTTGAAACTTCTACTCTGGTACAGTGCTACATTGAGAAATATAGAACGGATGAAACGGGCTGCCGCAGAAATGGCGGTAGGAAAATTATCGGGCGCCGTAGGAACTTATGCGGATATTGATCCTTTTGTAGAAGAATACGTCTGCAAAAAAATGGGCCTTACCCCCGAAGTCGTAGCGACCCAGGTCGTACAGCGCGATCATCATGCGGAGTACATCACCACATTGGGCGTGATAGCAGGTACACTGGCACAGATTGCCCTTGAAGTGCGTCATCTCCAGCGGACCGAAGTGAGAGAAGCGGAAGAATATTTCAGCTCGAAACAAAAAGGATCGTCAGCGATGCCCCATAAAAGAAATCCCGTCAAATCGGAACGGATTTGCGGCATGGCCCGCCTGATTCAGGGTTACTCTCTTCCGGCGTTTGAAAATATCCCTCTTTGGCATGAACGGGATATTTCCCATTCTTCCGTAGAAAGAGTCATCATTCCCGATGCAACGACAGCGCTTGATTATATCCTGGCGCAGACAACGGAACTGGTTGATAAACTTCTCGTCTATCCCGAAAAAATGCTGGAAGATTTGAATATGACAGGCGGCCTCATTTATAGCCCCCGCGTGCTTTTGGCTCTCGTTTCCAAAGGTGCATACCGTGACACGGCATACCGTTGGGTACAGCGGAACGCCATGAAACGCTGGCTTGACGGCGAAGATTTCTATGAAAATCTTTGCAAAGATGAAGATGTAAGGAAATATCTGAACGAAGAGGAAATTAAAGCCTGCTTTGATTACAAGCCCATGCTTGTGCATGTGGATAAAATATTTGCCCGTTTCGGATTATAAAAATCGGGCAGTCATAAATTACAGGAAATCATAGCGGAGTTTCCGCATGTGGAGAAAGGAAGAAATTAATGGCAACAGCAATGGTCATCGGGGCCCAGTGGGGCGATGAAGGAAAAGGCAAGATTGTAGATTATTTAGCGGCAAAAGCGGATGTGGTTGTCCGCTCCCAGGGAGGAAATAATGCAGGGCATACCGTCGTTGTCGACGGCAAGGCATATCCTCTCCGTCTGATGCCGAGCGGAATCATGTATCCCGGCACGATTTGTATCGTAGGAACCGGTGTCGTCATTGATCCGAAAAGCTTTTTGGAAGAAATGAAAAATCTGGAAGATCAGGGGATTGATACGAAACATCTCCAGATTTCCACGAGAGCACAAATCGTATTTCCCTACCATATCCGCATTGATGAGGCGGAGGAAATGAGAAAGGGCAGCCGTAAAATCGGGACAACGAAAAACGGAATCGGCCCCTGCTATGCAGATAAGATTAACCGTATCGGTATCCGTATCTGTGACCTCATGGACAAAGACGTATTTGCGGAAAAATTGAAATACAATGTAGAACAGAAAAACATGGTTCTCGAAAAATTATACGGTCTGGAAGGCTTTGATTATGAAAAGATGCTTCACGACTATCTCGGCTATGCCGAAAAGCTCCGCCCCTTTGTAAAAGATACGAATTACATGGTACAGAAACTCATCAAAGAAGGGAAAAACGTTCTTTTTGAAGGTGCCCAGGCGTCCATGCTCGATTGTGATAACGGCACATATCCTTACGTTACCTCTTCCCATCCGACCGCAGGAGGAGCCTGCATCGGTGCCGGTATCGGACCGCATATGATGAATAATATTTTCGGCGTTGTCAAAGCGTACAGCACCCGTGTCGGCGAAGGTCCTTTCCCGACAGAGCAGCTGAATGAAACGGGCGATAAAATCCGTGAACTGGCCCACGAATTCGGTACGGTCACAGGCCGTCCCCGCCGTGTGGGTTGGCTTGATGCACGGGCAGTTCGCTATGCCGCTGCTTTGAATTCTTTCGACTATCTGGCCATTACCCGCCTTGATATTTTAGACGAACTCGATGAAATCAAGGTCTGCGTAAGTTATGAATATGAAGGAAAAGAAGTGGAAGAATATCCGGCGGATTTGAAATTCCTGGAAAAAATCAAACCCGTTTACAAAACTTATAAAGGGTGGAAAGAAAAAATCAGCGGTATCAGAGATTATGAAAAACTGCCGCCCCTCTGTAAAGCTTATTTGGAAGATATTTCCAAACTCATCGGCGTACCGATCGGTATCGTTTCCGTCGGTCCGAACCGTGAAGAAACCATTGTCATCAAAGACGTATTCTGATTTTTAAATCAAAACACCTCCGCAGGAGAAAATCTTGGGAAGGTGTTTTTTTGTTGCTGCTTTGCCGTTACCCGTTTATTTTATTGTGATATAATAAAAAAAATAATTGATAATAATTTTCAATATAGGGGGCTTTATGAAATTAAAATTGACCGGTGTGGAGGAAACACTTCTCATCACTTTGTATGTCCGTGCGAAAGATGCGGAAAGTGACAAACCTGTTCTCAATGACAGAAAAGCGGCGGAAATTTTGTCGCATATCGATAATGACTTGTCCCAATTCAAAACGGCATGGATGTCATATTACGGCATTTTGGCGCGGGCGAAACTGATGGACGAAGAAATCCGGAAGTTTATCAAAAAGAATCCGGACGGTGTCATTGTTTCCCTCGGAAGCGGACTGGATACCCGTTTTGACAGAGTAGATAACGGAAAAATCCGCTGGTACGATATAGATTTTCCCGAGGTCATAGAACTCCGCAAGCAGCTCATCGGCGAGCATCCGAGAGTGACCTCTGTTTCTAAATCCATGCTTGATGCATCGTGGCCGGAAGAGATTGACCGGGAAGGGAAAAAGCTCCTTGTCATTTCCGAAGGGGTGATTATGTACCTGGAGGAAGAAGAAGTAAAGAAATTGTTGGCCCTTATGGCCGACGGCTTGGACGAATTTGAAGCCCATTTCGACCTGCTTTACAAAGGATTGGTTGGATTCACTAAAAAGCATGATGCTGTGAAATATACGCAGGCGGAATTCAAGTGGGGTGTCACCGACGGCCGTGAAATTGTCCGTCTCGATCCCCGCTGGCAATATCTGGAATGTATTAATTTCACAAGGGAAATGAAACATCTCCTGCCGGGGTGGAAAAAATTATTGACGCCTTTCTTCTACCTGACGAACAACAGGCTCGGCAAATATGCGTATAAGAAATAAGTCCCGCCGCCCCGTAAAGCTTATAAAAGTTGCTAAAAGAGGGCATATCAGATAAGATATATAAAGATTTCAAAATATCTGACAGAGGCATGAAATGGATAAATTTGAAGAGCTTCTCCTGTCCAAGCATATGAAACGGACACCGGCGCGGCTTATGATTTTAAAAGTATTGGAAAACAGCTTGCCCGTGACGGCAGGGGACGTCTATGAGGCGGTTCGTAAAAAAGACACCAAACTGAGTCTTTCCACAGTTTACAGAAATTGTGAGGCGTTGGCGGAAAAAGGACTCCTTTTCCGGTCGACCACCTTATCTGACGGTCTTACACGCTATGAATATGCGAGGGAAGATCATGTAGAGCATGCGGTTTGTCTGGCGTGCCATAAAATATTTTCCGTCAAAGTATCTTTGGAGCCGGGTTGTGAAAAACACCTTGACGTGGAGCATGGCTTTGAGGCGACGGGATACCGCATAGAAATTTACGGATTCTGCAAGGAGTGCAAGGCCCGGGGAAAAGATAAAGAATTTAAAGAGAAAACGATTTAAGAAAACAGCCGCCGGCGGAAATACCGGCGGTTTTTTAGCGGAATATACCCCAAAATGTATAATCAGCCGAAAATCCGGGAGCGGCCTGTTTTCTGTGAAGGGTATAGAATTCATGAAGGAAATAAAAAAGAAATTTATTGTAAACCTATATAATCATAAATCTTGACAAATAAAAAGAGGACCGTTAGACTGGAATCTGAAGCAGCAGTGATGAGGGAGTTTGAGAGGGGGAAAGGAATTGCTGTATAGTGTAAAAATGCGTTCCAGCCGTGGCGGTGTTCATGGAAAAGGGGGACGGCATATTTCAGGAGCAGAGCGGATTGTTTCCTGTGAGTCGGTGGAAAAGGAAGTACTGTCGATGGTTCGCCGTGCCCAAACCCACAGTAGGGGAAGTCCTGATTTTATCCAGCTGAAAATGGAAGTGGTGAGACCGGAGAAAATTGTGTATGTGTCTTTACTTCCTGTCTCTGAAAGAAAAATGGTGACAAAAGAGGAGGGACGTAAGGAAGCGGAAAAAGCGTTAACGGCGGCAGGAGTCACAGAAAAGGCTGCTAAATCAGGTATTTATTTTCTTACCCATTTGAAAGACAGCTTGCGAGGTGCTGTTATCATCAATGCGGAAACGGGCAAAAGAGTGGACGGTAAAGGAAATCGGGGTGTCCGCTGCAGCAATATGGATGCAGAAAATACGGCAGATTATGAGCGTAAAATGAAATCCTGGGGGCTTTCAGGAGATCATCCCAGAGAAGCGCTTGTGCTCGCATCAAAAGTGGCGTCAGCGCCGGGAACAGTGGCAGAGCTTTGCTGGTCTGATGATCCCGGGTATGTGACAGGATATGTCGCTTCTCTCCGTCATGGCTATGAGCGTATTTCCATCATGAAAGATCCGGGAGATCCTGTAGGCGGCAGGGTGTTTTTTATAAAGTCCCAGACGGATATAAAAAAATATGTAGATTATCTCGAAAACCGGGTTGTTCTTGTAAGGGTAAATCCATGAAAATTAGTGAAATTTCAAAAAGACTGGGCGAAATAAAAGAGGCGGGTCGGCTCAGAGTTATAGAAGATCTCCGCATGGAAACAGCGACATCAGGTATTGGAAATAATGGAAAACGGTATATTGTTTTTAATTCCAACAATTATCTTGGCATGACTCATGAAAAATCTGTTCAGGCAGCGGCACAAAAAGCTCTTATTTACGGAACAGGATCGGGCGGAGCCCGCCTCACGTCGGGGGCGTCTTTTGAATGGTCTTCTTTAGAAAAGGAACTGGCATCTTTCAAGCACGGTGAAGCTGCTCTGGTATTTAATACCGGCTATATGACAAATCTGGGGGTATTGTACGGACTTGCCGATGAGGGGGACGTTATATTCAGTGATGCCTTGAATCATGCAAGTATCATTGACGGTTGTCGTATTTCAAAAGCCAAAACAGTTGTCTACAAGCACTCGGATATGGAACATCTTGAAAAACTGCTGCAGGAAATTCCTTGCAGGGGACAGCGTTTTATCGTGACTGATGGTGTTTTCAGTATGGACGGGGATTTAGCTCCGCTCCCTGAGCTGATTAGCCTGAAAAAGGCTTATGGTGCGGTTCTGATTATTGATGATGCCCATGGGACAGGTGTAGTGGGAGAAACCGGAAGAGGGACGACTGAATATTTCCATATTCATGGTGCAGATATCCTGGTGGGAACACTTTCCAAAGCATTGGGGGCAGAAGGCGGTTATGTGGTGGCGAGCCGTGATATTTGCAGATATTTGAGGAATGTATCCCGTCCTTTCATTTTTTCTACAGCACTGCCTGCATCGCTGGGGGCGACTGCTTTGGAAGCACTGCGGCTTTTGGAACAGTCGCCTGATTATTATATGAAGCGCCTGCAGTCTGCTACGGATTACATGAGAAAGCGGCTTTCCGAAGCAGGACTGCCTGTGATCTCTGGGCATACGCCGATTATTCCCATTCTTATAGGCGGCGAAAAAGCGGCAATCAGTTTTGCTGACGCCTGCAAAAAAGAGGGCATTTTATTATCTGCCATACGCCCACCTTCCGTTCCCGAAGGAACAAGCCGTATACGCCTTACAGTGACGGCTGCCCATACAGAAGAAGAGCTGGAAAAAGGAGCGTCCATCATCATCAAAAAGTGGAGGGAATCCCGATGAACCGGGAAGAAAATAAATTGACGGTCAAATCTGTCACGGTACGGGATATCTCTGAAACAGCACTTCTTTCTGTTTTGATTGCTGTGAGCGGTGCTTTCAAGATTCCCGGATTTGTCCCGGGGAGCGAATTCCAGATGTCGGCACCCCTTGCGGTGGCGGTCTGCGGTATTTACGGTGCAGAGAAGTATATAGCTGCCGGTCTTATTGCATCAAGCCTCTGTCTTGTTTTGGGAATTCATTCCATTTTAAATGTCCTTGTAGCCATGACGTTCCGTCTGGTGGTCGCTCTGGTGTGGATATTTTTGGGAAGCAGAAAGATATTTTATATTTTTTCGGGACCATTGGGAACCATGGCCGCGAGAGGAGCCATATCATTGATTTTGGGAAAAGGCTTTTATGCTCTTGTTGTCGCCGCTTTTCCCGGGATGATTTTTACTATGATTTCGTCCTGTTTTTTTGCCGGATTGCTAGAGCGGTGCCGGTTAAAAAATAAATGAATTATCGAAAGAATCTTTTTTTGAAGAGAAGATTCTTATTTATTTTCCCCAAATAAGAATTTTGTCTGTAAAATTATCTTTTACAGGAGGAATGTTGTAAAATATAAAGAAATAATGCAGGAACGGAAATGAGGATCTTATGGCAGATATGGAACGAGGCGGATGGAAGAGCCGTAAAGAAAAACACAGCACGGAGGCACTGGTGATAGGCCGCATGCCGCCGCAGAATATTGAGGCGGAAATGGCGGTTTTGGGAGCGATGCTTTTGGATAAGGAAGCCATCGTTGCCGTGGAAGATATGCTTACGCCCGCCGATTTTTACAGAGAGCAGGATGCGATTATTTATCAGGCGATTCTGAATCTTGTCCACCGCGGGGAAAGTGCGGATATTCTTACCGTCACGGAAGAATTGCGCCGTATGGGTCGTCTTGAAGACGTAGGCGGAATTTTGTACATCAATGAATTGCCCGAGCATGTCATTACCACAAAAGGAATCGAACGGCATGCAGAAATTGTGGCAGGCAAATCGAAACTACGCCAATTGATTGATGCGGCGGGAACGATTGCCGATGCGGCCTACACGGAAGAAGATGCCGTGGAAGACATTGTCGACAATGCGGAGAAATCGATTCTCCAGGTCACCAAAGACGACAGAAAAGGCGGATTTATTCCCGTCGGGGAAGCGGTCCACCAGAGCCTTGAAAATATTACAAGACAGGCACAAAATCACGAACCGATTACGGGACTTCCCACAGGATTTGCAGGACTTGACAGTTTTACCACGGGGCTGCAGAAAGGAAATCTCATTATCGTAGCTGCCCGCCCGTCGATGGGTAAAACGGCATTTGTTCTTAATATAGCCAAAAATATCAGTCTTTCCCATGCGAGAAAAACAGTGGCGTTCTTTTCACTGGAAATGGGACGGGATGAGCTTGTCCACCGTCTTTTAAGCTCCACCGCCCTGATTGACAGCCAGCGGCTGAAAACGGGACGAATCCAGGGGGAAAAAGAATGGCTGAATCTTTCCAAAGCGGCCAGCGTATTTATGGAAGCGCCTCTCTATATTGACGATACACCGGGCGTGACGGTGTCGCAGATTCGTTCGAAATGCCGCCGTCTCAAAGCGGAAAAAGGGCTTGACGTGGTTATCATCGACTATCTCCAACTGATGACGGGGAGAAATTCGCGGTACAGTGAAAGCCGCCAGCAGGAAATTTCCGAAATTTCCCGTTCCCTGAAAAGTCTGGCAAGAGAATTGAATGTACCGGTCATTGCCTTGTCCCAGCTTTCCCGCGGACCCGATGCGAGACCGAACCACCGGCCCATGCTGTCGGACCTCCGTGAATCAGGATCTATCGAACAGGACGCAGACTTGGTATGTTTCCTTTACAGAGATGCCTACTATAATAAAGAAATAGCGGAAGGAGATCCGCTACAGAGAGAGACGGAAGTCATTCTTGCCAAAAACAGAAACGGCCCGACCGGCGTTGTAAAAATGAGCTTTGCCGGTGAATTTACTTTATTCTATGAACTGACAGACAGAGAAGATCCGGAGATGTAAGAGAAAGGCTGGGAAGAGCGATGGATTTATGGGGAAACGAAGATGCCGAAGAATACAGAGCACGCATACGGGCGGAATTTCTCGGAGAGACGTATCATTTTCCCGACTATGAAGCACTTGAAAAAGCCATTCACGGTTGCCGCCGCTGCCCGCTCCGCAGTGAAGGCGGAAGAGGACCCGTGCTTTCTACGGGACCTTCAGACTCACCGCTCATGATTGTCGGGGAGGGCCCCGGCAGTGTGGAAGATGAATACGGCGGCCCCCTCGTCGGACCGTCAGGACAACTTTTGGATAAAGCACTTGCTTCCGTGGGAATCACAAGAGACCATGTCTATGTTACGAATATCGTAAAGTGCCGCCCGGAAGGAAACAGAACACCTTCCGCCAAAGAAGGAGAAACATGCGGAAAAATATGGCTCGAAGAAGAAATACGGCTGGTGAATCCCAAAGTCATCATCGGACTCGGAAAAGTGGCGCTCCGCTTCTTTTTGGGACACGATGCGGGAATTGTCCGTGCAAGAGGGACATGGATTACCTATAAAAATATACCCGTCATGCCTACTTTTCACCCCGCCTACCTTCTCAGACAGGCGGGAGAAAGCCTGAGAGAAGCGAAATGGCAGGTTTACTATGATCTCAAAGCGGCTAAGGAAAAAGCGGAGGAATCGGCACCGCAGTGGATTTGGAAAAGCGAAACCATGCCCGACCTTTTGAAACAGCTCGGACCGGTCAGGGAAAAACGTAAAAATGGCATGTAAAAAGGACAACCTTTGCAGGAAGTCCTTTTTTTATATTTCTTTATCTCATTTTAAAGTGGCGGGAAGAACGACATAGGTACTGCCCATGTAGCTCGGCGCCAATTCGCCCCGTCCATAAAGAACGGCGATGTGGCCGTCTTTGGTAAGGAAATAATTATCCGAATCTTTTTGGGGCACGAAAGAATCATCATAGAGAACCTTTTTGTTCTTTCCGCTCAGAAGTACAAGCTTGCCTGCCTTGAGATCTTTGACCAGTTCCTTGCGGCTGGGAACAAGACGGGACAAATCCGCTCTTTCACCGGTTTTCTTATCCAGAATAAAGGCATATTCCTTATTTTCCGGATGAGCGAGAGCGCGTTTCTGGAATGTGGTGGAAAGCAAAACGGATACATACTGCTTGTCTTCATAAGTTACATCATAATTCATGTACACTTCATCATAAAGATTGCTTTCATAGACACGAATCGCATCATCTACATAAAAGCGGACAAATTTATTCAGCGTATTGTTGACAGAACCTTTATGGGTGTGAATGGCGGGATACGTGAGATGCAGACCGAAACCGTCATCACGGACGGCATCACGGACAGACGCCTGGGCCGCACCGGTGAGGGACAAAGCAAGGATAGAACATAAAACTAATTTCTTTAACATAGAAAAACTCCTTTCTTAATTAATGCGTATTTTATAGCATGATTAATACCTTTATTATATCATGCCCACTGCTTTATTGCGAATCATTTGCAAATCCGGACTTGTATTTAGAGATACAGCGGTTAAAATAAAAGGAAAGCGGAAGACGGATAAAGCATAAAAGCTTCAAATTGTCCGGCCGTAAAAATACAGATAAGGGAAAAGATAATCATGAAAACGGTGAACCTGACGGAACTGCTCTATATAAGTGAATATGTAATTACTGCAGCGATACTGTTTTTATCTGCCGTGAAAAAAGGTGCAACGGATATAAAAAAAGAAATCCCGCGGACCGTCTTTTTACGGCGCCTCATTCTTACGGGAATCATTCTTGCTCTCGGCATTTTTTTGATGGCCCTCTTGTATATGACTCCCTTGCAGGATGTCTGGAAAATCCGGGCCGTCGGAACAGTCCGCTCGCTCATGACAATTCTCGCTTACACCGTTTTTTCCGCCTCTCTTTTCCAAAGATACCACATCTATCCGAGAGGACAGGCACTTGCGGCGGTTCTTCTGCTGCTCTATGCTGTGGCCGACCTTTTCATGACGGGAACGGCGGTGAAGTATGTCATTCTCGCGGCAGCCGCTGCAGGAGGATTTCTTTTACCCGATCGTTGGAAATCGTAACCCGGTGGAATGACCGCCGTTTTTCCATAAAAAAGCTTCTGTGTACTGAAAGTAACAGAGCTTTTTTATTCTCTTCACCAAAATAAAATGAGAGAAATAAAAAACCGGAATCCCTGGGGATACCGGCTGTCTTATTATTCGGGTAATGTGATTTTGGCAATGTTGTCGATGGCGTGATGAAGCTCATTCACCATTTCCGTATCTGCTGCCTTATAGTACATTTCTTTTCCGTCCCGGCGGGAATTGATGAGGCCGCAGGTCTTGAGAAGACGGAGATGATGGGAAACGGCGGGGCTGCTCATATTCATAATGGCAGCGATATTGATAACACATTCCTCCATGTGGCAGAGAATCCAGAAAATTTTCAGTCTTGTCGGATCGGAAAGCTGTTTCAATACGATAGAAACGTCATCTATGGTTTTCGGAGACGGAAGATGACGGAGAATATCTTTTTCATTATTTCCGTGTTGGTGCGGTAATTCACTATTGATTTCTGACATGAGCATACCTCTCTTTTTATTTTCTTATATTCTATTATTCTATTCAGTTTCCCCCAAAAAAGCAACAAATAAAATGATAAATATTTTCATTACCTATTGACAAAAGGGGAGAGTGATATTACTATAATGATATAAAGATTAAACAACTATTTATACATTGGAGGAGAACGATATGAAAAAGAAATACGGAATCGAAGTGGACTGTGCCCCTTGTGCGTTGAAAATGGAAGATGCCGCAAAAGCTACGGCAGGCGTGAAAGATTGCTCCATCAATTTCATGGCGCTCAAGATGAATGTGGAATTTGAAGACGGCGCCGATCCGAAAGCGGTCATGCAGGAAGTATATAAAAACTGCAAAAAAGTAGAAGATGACTGTGAAATTTATTTCTAAAACAAACTTATTTCTTTGGGGAGAAGGGGAAAGACGTGAATAAAAAACAAAAAAGAAATCTCCTGCGGATTATTATTGCCGCTGTTCTCATGGTGGCGTTATACTTTACACCGGTGACGGGTATGGTCCGTTTCGGTCTCTACCTCGTGCCGTATCTGGTTATCGGTTACGATATTCTGATTAAAGCATTTAAAGGAATTAAAAACAGACAGGCTTTTGATGAAAGTCTTCTCGTGGCGATTGCCACTATCGGTGCGATTCTTCTTGCCATTTATGAAGACGGCGACTATACGGAAGCCATCGGGGTCATGCTTTTCTATCAGATCGGTGAATGGTTCCAGAGCTATGCTGTCGGAAAAAGCCGCAGAAATATCAGCGAACTCATGGATATCCGTCCCGACTATGCAAATTTGGAAGGTGAGAACGGAGAGCTTATAAAAACCGATCCCGATGAAGTTGCCGTAGGCACGACCATTGTAGTTAAACCGGGAGAAAAAATTCCGATTGACGGAGTGATTACCGGCGGAAAGTCCACACTGAATACGTCCGCTCTTACCGGCGAAAGCGTTCCCCGTGACGTGGAAGAAGGCGATGCGGTCATCAGCGGATGTATCAATATCAACGGCCTTCTGAAAATCAGAACGACAAAAGAATTCGGCGAATCTACGGTTTCTAAAATACTCGACCTTGTGGAAAATGCAAGCTCAAGGAAATCAAAAGCGGAAGACTTTATTTCCCGCTTTGCCCGAACCTATACACCGGCGGTCGTGGCATCGGCCGTTACCCTGGCACTCCTGCCTCCTCTGGTGCGTATGGGATTTATGAATCTTCCGGCGGACTGGGAAACATGGATCTACAGGGCCCTCATATTTCTCGTCATCAGCTGCCCCTGTGCACTCGTTATCAGTATCCCTCTGAGCTTTTTTGCAGGCATCGGCGGTGCAAGTAAGGCAGGCGTTCTCATCAAAGGCTCCAACTATATGGAAACCCTGTCCAAAGTCAGAACCGTCGTCTTTGATAAAACGGGAACACTGACCAAAGGCGTTTTCCAAGTGACCGACGCTCATACAAAGCTTCTGACACCGAAAGAATTACTCCACCTGGCAGCCCATGTGGAACGCTACTCCACACACCCTGTGGGAGCGTCCCTCAGAAATGCTTATCCGAACGAATCCGACGATTGCAAAGTGGAAATTGTCGAAGAAATCGCAGGACAGGGGATCAGAGCTCATGTGAACGGAGATACCGTCTGCGTGGGAAATACGAAACTCATGGACGCTGTAGGCGCGGTCTGGCATGACTGTGAAAATAAAGGAACGATTATCCATGTAGCTATCAACGGAGTTTATGCGGGACATATCGTCATATCCGATAAAATCAAAGAAACATCAAAAGACGCCATCAAAGCGCTGAAACGGATAGGCGTAAAAAAGACGGTCATGCTCACGGGAGACAATAAAGACGTGGCAGAAGCCGTTTCCGGTGAATTGGGACTCGACAAAGTATACGGCGGACTTCTTCCGGCGGATAAAGTGGAAAAAGTGGAACAGCTGCTGGCAGAAAACAAAGGGAACGGGAAAGTAGCCTTCGTAGGCGACGGCATCAATGACGCTCCCGTTCTCACCAGAACCGATATAGGCATTGCCATGGGGGCCATGGGATCTGACGCAGCCATCGAAGCCGCAGATGTCGTACTTATGGACGACGATCCCTTAAAAATTGCAAAGGCCATTAAAATTTCCCGGAAATGCCTTGCTATCGTCAACCAGAACACATGGTTTTCCATCGGGGTCAAACTCCTCTGCCTGCTTTTGGGGGCATTGGGAATCGCGAATATGTGGTTTGCCATCTTCGCCGATGTAGGTGTCATGATTTTGGCAGTACTCAACGCAATGCGGGCCCTCTTCGTAAAAAATATTCACGTGTAACGATGAACCTTGTAAAGATAAAATCATAAAAACGATGTGACAGATAATAATAAAAACAACAAAAAAGTCCTTACCGACCGATTCGGCAAGGGCTTTTTATTTTGGAGCGGATGATGGGAATCGAACCCACCTCTCAAGCTTGGGAAGCTCGCGTTCTACCAATGAACTACACCCGCATATGGAATTTCTGTAATAGATAATATCATATTTTGAGGGTGTTTGGTAGTCGGAGAACCGTTTTCTTTTCAAATAAAATTGCGGTCCGTGAAAAAGAAACCGGCCAAAAGTTGAAAGAATTAAGGGGTTATTGCCTCGTATCCGTAGGCATTTTTTGCCATTTCTTCCATAGCATTGACGATGAATTGGGAATAGCTCATCAGCCAACGGGCATCAATGATATAAATTTGGTGGTTTTGAACTGCTTTGATATGACTGAAAGAGGGGTCTTCGTAAATTTGCCGGGCCGCCATGGCATTTACTTGGCTGTTTTTCTCGGAATACGCATCAGAAGGGACAAAAATAATATCCGGATTGATAGAAAGTAAAGTTTCCCGTCCGGCGGAATCATTTTGTGAAAGACCGTAAGCGGCAGCCCCGTTGATGATACCCGCCTGCTTGCAGCAAGTGTCGAATGTGCTGCCGCTGCCGCCGCCGATACCGTTCGGGCGTGCCAGTACGGCAGTAAGACGGTTCTTTTCCGGAATTGTTTGTAAGAAGTTATGTAAGTTGCGAATCCGATCCTCCGTTTTCCGGGCAAGCCGGTTTCCGTTTTCCGGTTCTCCCACCAAATCGGCGAGTTCATGAATCATTCCGATTATCTTTTCTGTTGTAACAGGCATTTGATAGACGTAGACAGGGATACCGGCAGAACGGATTTCATCTACGTATTCCGCACTTTTCCAACTGGGAACAACGACCAAATCGGGGGCATATTGCAGAACAGATTCGGTAGAACCGGAAATGCGGCCTTTGATTTCTTCGGATTCTTTTTCCAAATTCGGCATAAGTTCTGCTATAGCGACAATTCGTTTCGTTCCCAAGAGGGGAATCAGTACATCATCGGTAGATACTCCTACAGAGACAACTCTTTCCGGATGAACAGGTACGACCATCTCTGTGCCGTAGCAGTCGGTGACGGTTCGTACCTCATGGCCGGGGCGGGTACCGTCCGGCGCCTGGCAGCCGGTAATGAATAAGCTGAGCCACAGGATAAGAGGTAAGAGGTAACAATACCATTTTGAACGTATAGTCATAGAAACTCCTTATGGGGAATAAATAACAAAAATTTCATAAAGTACCTTATTCACCGGGTGTCCGTCGAAGAAGGGAAATTTTTATTTCCGTTATGGGATTTCCTTGAACGGAATGATTTCAAAATTGTCCGATATAACTTTTTTCTCCTTTTCGTCAAAGGACCAGAGTAAAATGGCGGGGTCGCCCTGATAGGTAAAAAGGCAATTTCCTTTATCAAGTACGGCACTTTTGGCAATCGTCATATCCATTCCGTGGTAAGTGCCTGTCTGATTACAAACACACACGGGGCAATCTGTCCACAGAGAAGTTCTAGCCCAAACCGTTTCGGGATTTTTGCAGCATTCTCCCGGCGGCCAGGCGGCAGAAACCAATACAAGCTCTGCACCGCCGTTTTTTACCATGCGGCAGGGGTGTTCATAGTATGCATCGGCACAAACCAAAACACCGGTTTTTATACCATTCAAAGAGTAGACTTCTGCTTCTTCCCCTAAAGAAATCCACTCTTCTGCACCGCTTTGATGGGAATATATTTTTCTGTGAACCCCCTTTTCGTCTCCGTCCGGGGTGAGTATGAAACAGGAGTTGTAAGCTTTTTTGTCTGAAGTTTTTTCTGCAGCGGAAAGAAATAAAGTGATTTGTTTTTGTCCGGCAATTTCATAAAATTCTTTAAAGTCTTCCTGTTTGCGGATGCTCATCTTTTTCGGAGCGTTCTTGTCGTTTTTGTAGAAAAAATATCCTTCCAGTGCCGTTTCGGGAGTGAGAACCCAGTTGGTTCCGTGTGAGGAAGCTTCTTTTATGCCTTGAATCAGCTTTTTCTTATTTTTTTCTTTCGGGCCGTTGGCTAAATCAAAATGAAGTAACGCTAGTTTCATTTTCTTCCGTCCTTTTACAAATTGATATGGTTGGTTATTTGTGACCGGTTAAAATGATTTTATAATTATATATAAATTATACACCTATAAGGTTGTCAATATTTTTTAATCCGGCGTTTTCATTTTAATAAATTTCTATTTTCTCTGTACGAGGGTATAATGTAAATGATTTCATGTAAAAAGATAAAACGGAATATATCAATCGGAGTTTAAGAAAGTGTAAGGGCGCTTATGATTACGTATTATGATATCGGACTGAATTTATTTACTTCTTCTTTTCCCGAACCGGAGAAGATTATTTCCGAGGCGGAAGCGGCGGGGATTTGTTGTATTTTGACCGGTTCGGAAGCGGCGGAAAATGAGAAAGTCAATGATTTTGTGAAGACCCATGCCGTGTACGGTACGGCGGGAATTCATCCCCACAGTGCAGATCGGGCGGAGGAGGCGGATTTGCGCCGTATCGAAGAAATCGTGTCGTCCAATCCCAAGATTGTGGCGGTAGGCGAGTGTGGGCTTGACTATGACCGTATGTATTCGTCAAAGGAAAACCAGCTTTATTACTTCAAAAAACTGATTGCTCTGGCGGAAAAATTGGAGAAACCGCTGTTTCTTCATCAGCGGGACGCGGAAGAGGATTTCCTTGCCTGCTTTGACGGGCATGAGGAGATTTGCCGCCGTTCCGTGGTGCATTGCTATACGGGAAACAGGGAAATGGCGGAAAAACTGGTCGGTATGGGATTTCATATCGGGATTACCGGCTGGATTTGCGATGAACGGCGGGCCGATGATTTGCGTGAAGCGGTGAAGTATATTCCGCCGGAGCGGATTCTTTTGGAAACCGATGCACCGTATCTTACACCCCGCGGAATTCCCGGTCTGAAACGGACGAATGTACCGCAAAATATCGTGTATGTAGCACAGGCGCTTGCTCATTATATGGGAGTGAGTGCAGAGGAAGTCATCAGTCATGCGAAAGCAAATACGGAAAGGCTTTTCGGTATCTGACGGGAGGCGGAGATGAAATCGTATTACCCCTTTGTATCGGAAGAAGCAAAGGAAAAGTATACAGAGATTTATCATAAGACAGAGGAGGAGTACTGGCCTGCTCCTTTTTCCCGTGTCTATGTGGAAACACCTTTCGGGCCCACCTATGTTCGTGTTTCGGGAAAAGAGGGCGCACCGGCGATGATATTGCTTCCCGGTATAACGGCACCGTCTTTGTCCTGGTCCCCTAATGTACGAGTTTGGGGAAAATATTTCAGAATTTACGCCGTGGATATGATTAATGACTATGGCCTTTCAGTGGACAGGCGTCATCCGCTTACACGTCATGACCTGATAGTCTGGTTCGATTCGGTGGTAGAGCAGCTTCAACTGAAGAAATTTATTCTTGTCGGTATGTCTTATGGGGGCTGGCTTACGGCGGAATACGCTCTTGCTTTTCGGGAGAAACTTCTTGCCATCGTCATGATTGCACCGGGCGCGACGATACTTCCCATAAGCCGCCGTTTTCTCTTTCGTGTCGCTTTGACGGGACTGTTTCCTATATGGGGCAGTCATCATCTTTTCCGCTGGCTTTTCAAGGATTCTCTCAATCATCCGCCGAAGTACGGAATCAGCTATGATTGGTTTATGGAGCGGTCGGATTTGCGTTTCCGCTCCTTCCGCCGCCGTTTCGTTGTTCCGCTCCGTGTGCTGAAAGAAGCGGAATGGGAAAAAATCACCGTACCTTCTCTTTTTATGGCCGGCGAAAATGAAAAGCTGTATCCTGCCCGTAAGGCACTGGAAGAAATGAAAAGGAAATCGCCGCGGACGGAGCGTGTCCTGATTCCCGGTGCAGGCCATGACCTGACCGCTCTTCAAGCCGATTTGGTGAATGAAAAGGTGCTGGCCTTTCTTGAAAAACATCTGGGACCGCTTGAAAAATAAAAGAACAGACTCTTTTTCCGGATAGCGAAAAGGGTCTGTTTTTTTATGGGAAATATAGCCTTTCTTTTATGAAAAAGTGAACGGTAATGCAGGGAATGACATTTATCAGAAAAAGACTTGTATGCTATAATAAATTAGTATTTGTGTGATAAAATTTTATGCCTGCAGAATGCTTTTTTGGGATATTTTTTTCACTGATTCTATTCATCGGTAAGGAGGAAGATGGAGTGGAAAAGAAGGATTTTATTTGGAAAATGGGAGGACAGCAGGGCCAGGGTGTCGAGTCCTGCGGAGAAATTTTGGGACGTGTCCTTGCCCAGGAGGGATACTCGCTTTTCAGCCAGCGTCTCTTTGCTTCCCGTATCAAAGGGGGACATACGACGATTGCGCTCCGTATTGCGACGAAGGAAATCGCAACCATCGGGGAGCGGGTGGATTGTCTGGTCGCTTTGGATCAGGAAACTATCGATTTGCATGGGAAAGAAATTCCCGAAGGCGGCGTAATTATTGCCGATGATGCTTTCCGTCCGAAATGGGAAGCTCATACGGGACGTATTTTTCTGCCCTTACCTATTACGGAACTGGCGAAAAAATACGGCTCCATGCAGATGAAAAATATAGCGGCTCTCGGTATGAGTGCCGGACTTCTCGGATTTCCGGAAGTGCCGTTTTACCGTTTTATCGCAGAACGGTTTGAGAAAAAAGGGGCAGAAGTCATTGCCAAAAATAAGAGTATTTTCAAAGAAGGCTATGACTTAGCGATTAAAGCCATGCAGGGCGTGGAATTAGGCAAGCTCCCCACACCGGCGAAAAAAGAGCAGCTTTACCTTTTGGGAAATGAAGCGGCCGCTCTGGGTGCGATAGCCGCAGGTTCCCGTTTCATGGCTTCTTACCCGATTACTCCGGCTTCGGAAATCATGGAATACATGATTAAGAACATTCATAAAATACAAGGCACCGTGGTGCAGACGGAAGATGAATTGTCGTCCGTAATGATGGCAATGGGAGCAGGCTATGCAGGGGTCCGTGCATTCACGGCAACGGCAGGTCCGGGCCTTTCTCTTATGGCGGAATCCATTTCCATGGCGGCTATGGCAGAAATTCCTGTCGTCATCATCGACGTCATGCGTGCCGGTCCGTCGACAGGTATGGCTACAAAAGTGGAGCAGAGCGATATCCGCTATGCCATTGCCTCCGGTCATGGTGATGCGGAAAAAATCGTTATTGCCGCATCTTCCATTGAAGACTGCTTCTATATTACCCAGGAAGCGTTTAATCTGGCAGAAGAATTCCAGACACCGGTCATTCTTTTATCGGACCTTCAGTTCGGTATGTGTAAACAGTCGGTTCCCGTTTTTGATCCGGACCGTATAGAAATCAAACGGGGCAAATTGGTAAGAGACGGTCTTCCTGCTTTAGATACGAAACAGAAAGCCTATTTCCACCGCTTTGAAGATGTGGAAGACGGTATTTCCCCGAGAACTGTTCCGGGCGTGGAAAACGGCATGTTCCTTTCCACCGGACTTGAGCATAATGTTTTCGGTAAACCTGCAGAAGGGCAGGCGGACCGTGTCCAGCAGATGAATAAACGGCACCGTAAATTTGCCGGCGTTTCCAAGGCTATTCGCCCGTTTAACGTAGCTCATGAAGATACGGAATGCGATTTACTTCTCGTAGGTATCACGTCCACCAACGGAGCACTTGAAGAAGCAAGAGAAGCTTTGGAGGAATCGGGAAAGAAAGTAAACCACCTCCAGCTCCGTCTCCTCTCACCGTTCCCGGAAGACGAACTTCGTCCTTATGTAGAAGGAGCCAAGAAAATTTTGTTTGTGGAAGAAAATATGACAGCCCAGCTCCGTGAACTCTTTGCAATCCGTTTCAGCTGTCACGACAAATTCCTGTCACTTCTCCAATATGACGGGACACCGTTCCTGACTTCTACCATTTTGAATAAGGCGAAGGAGGTTCTCTGATTATGGGATCACCGAGAGATTATAAAAATACGATTGTACCGAACTGGTGCCCCGGCTGTGGGGACTTCGGTATCCAGAATGCCATAGCCGCAGTATGTGCCCAAAAAGGATGGAAAAATGAAGACATCACCTTGATTTCGGGCATCGGCTGCTCCTCCCGTATCGGTGGATACCAGTACTGCTACGGTGCACACACCACGCACGGCCGTTCACTTCCTTTTGCCCAGGGCATCAAATGTGCCAATAAGGATACGCATCTCATCGTTTGTTCCGGTGACGGCGACTCCTATGCCATCGGTCTCGGACATGCTCTGCATGCGATGAAAAGAAATATGGATATCACCTACATCGTTTTCGATAACCAGGTATACGGCCTGACAAAAGGACAGACGAGTCCTGTCTCGTCAAAAGGATTTGTCACGAAAACGACACCTGACGGAAATCCGCTGACACCGCTTGACGCACCGTCCATGGCACTTGCGGCAGGTGCGACATTTGTGGCGCAATCTTATGCTATCGACGGCAAAGGGATGATTGATATCCTCACAAAAGCAATCGATCATAAAGGATTTTCTTATGTCAATATTTTTACACCTTGCGTAACCTTTAACCATATGAATACCTTCCAGTGGTATAACGAAAACTTAGTCAAACTCGAAGACGTTCGTGAAAACTATGACCCCCATGACAGGGCGGCCGCTTTCCAACTGCTTGCAGAAACGGAAAGTCTGGTAACAGGCATCATTTATGAAGAAGAAGGTTCACTTCCGTTCGGAAGCATCGTTCCCTCGGCAGATATCAATCTGGTGGACTATGTGAAAAAACCGGCAGAAGAGCTTTTCGAAGAACTTTGCAGGGAATTCAGATAAGACGGAATTTCCACCGACCGTGAAATTTTCATAAGAAAAAGTTACGGGATAAAAATCTATTGCGGCGACGTAAAACAGGAAAAGCCGTATAAAAGGAGTGTGGTCAAATGGCATCAGACAGGATGATGGAATATTATTATTCCATGGGTCAGGAAAATCTTTCCCGGAATCAATTGGAAGAAGCAATTACATATTTTCGTAAAGCTGCCAATCTGGGAGCGGAAGAAGCGGCCCACGAAATCGGTGTCATAGGCCACCGCTATGAAACGGCGGAAGGCGTTCCTGCAGATGAAGAAAAAGCTGCCCGCTGCTACCGTATGTCCGCAGACTTCGGTATCAAAGAAGCATGGTACTATCTGGGACGACTGTACTACCGCGGCATTGCGGGAGGAAAGCCGAACCCGAGAAAAGCGAAACGAGCCCTCGAAAGAGCTGCCGAAGCGGGATACGCCGACGCTGCCGTTCTCCTTGCCAAAATTTATGACGAAGGCGTTATGGGGAAGGTCAACCATGACTTGGCGTTTAAATATTATCTCCAGGGAGCGGAAGCGGGAAACAGCGAAGCGATGCTCATGACGGGACTCTTTTGCGCCCAAGGAGAAGCGGTACCGAAAAATACGGAAAAAGCGGAAATGTGGATCAGAAAAGGGAAAGACGAAGGAAATCCTGACGGCGAAGCGACACTCCGCGTATTTCTTTCCGTTGCCTGCACGGAATATGTAACGGGTACGGCAGGCGTGACCGATACGGAAAAAGCGCTCGCCATGGCAAAAGAAGCAGAAGAACTGGGAGATAAAGAAGTCTTTTATCATCTGGGACGGGCATTCCAGAAAAAAGGCGGCGAAGGGCACGGAGAAAAAGCATTTGCCTGCTTTAAAAAAGCGGTAAAAAATGAAATTCCCGAAGCTTACTCGGCACTGGGACTTTGCTATGAAGCGGGGATCGGAACAGAGCCGGACATCAAAAAAGCCGTCTCATGCTACCGCACCGCCGCTGAAGCGGGAGACCCATTCGGTATGGCCCACTACGGATATGCACTTGCCAACGGCGAAGGGTGCAAACAAAATGAAAAAGAAGCCATGGAATGGCTCGTGAAAGCCGCCATGAAAGGCGACGAAGGTGCCATTCTGATACTGAAAGAAGATTATAATTATACATTGCATTAAAAAAAGGACTCTGCCCTTTCCGGCGGAGTCTTTTCGATTGCCTGTGGAAATTCCGGGCAGACAAACCGGGAAACATGGTACAATACAAAAAAGGAGGAAACCATGCTTATTCCCTATATTTCCGTTAAAGAACCGCATACATTTGAAAAAGAAATCAAAAAATCCCTGTTCATAGCACGACTCATTCCGGTACATACGGAAAAAGAAGCGGAAGAAGCACTGGCAGGAATTCGCAAAACCTATAAAGACGCGACCCATAACTGCTGGGCCATGCGGACGGGAACAAAACGGATTTATGAAAAATCGGGAGACGACGGAGAACCGCAGGGAACGGCAGGACATCCGATGCTCCGGGTACTGCAGATGAAAGAAATTACCAACGTACTCGCCGTCGTCACACGCTACTTCGGAGGCATCAAACTCGGCGCAGGCGGGCTTACCCGTGCCTACGGCGGGACACTGGCAGAACTCGCCGCCACAGCTCCGCTCGTAAGATACACCCCTCATACGGAAATCAAACTGACACTTCCCTATACGGCAGCCGGCACTTTTGAGCATTACATAGGAAATACGGACATAAGGATAGAAGACAGAACCTTTACCGATACGGTCACCGTCAAACTGCTCTGCCTTCCCGGAAATAAAGAAAAACACATCCGCACGTTCCGTGACATGACAGGCGGTCAGGCAGAAATAGAAGAAACGGGAGAAACCTACGTGCCGATGGACTTGAAAGAAATATAAAACGCCCGGAAATAGGTTCTGCAGAACGGAAAATATACCGGGGAAGAATGTTTTAAAAGGAAAAAATAAAAAGAAACGAACAGATTGACAAAATGATTAGAGGTAAATTATAATAAAGTTGTAGTAATTATATCTTAGCGAGAGATATTAGGTTATTACAATAAGGTCCAACAGGAGCTGTTGGTACCGTAAAGCTCTGACGGCGCGCCTATTGGCGTGCCGTTATCTTTTTATACACGGAAATCACTTAAAGCAGTTTACATTCACGGAAGTCACTTAAAGCAGTTTATTTTATATAACAGTATATATTACATAAAGGAGGAATCCTATGAATTATGTACTCGGCCTGGATGTAGGTATCACTTCTTGCGGATGGGCGGTATTGGAACTGAATCATGAAGATGAACCGGTACGGATTGTCGATTTGAATTCAAGAATTTTTGATAAGGCGGAAACTCCTAAGACGGGAGAGTCGCTGGCAGCACCACGAAGGATGGCAAGAGGAATCCGTCGTCTTACAAGACGCCGTAAATTCCGTTTGCACAGAGTTCGTGGTTTTTTAGTGCGCCACCATATCCTGACAAAAGAAGAAATTGAAAATCTTTACACAACCCCGCACAAGACAGACATTTATGAGTTGAGATACAGGGCGCTTACAGAAAAAGTCAGCCCTTCCGACTGGGCAAGACTTCTTATTTTCTTTGCCAAGCACAGAGGGTTCCAGTCCAACAGGAAAAATGAAAAATCCGGAGAAGACGGATTGATGCTTGCCGCCATCGGTGAAAATAAGAAAATCTTGGAAAATTACCGTTCTGTCGGCGACATGCTCTACTCCGATGAAAAATTTAAAGACTGCAAAAGAAATAAAGGCGGTACATACTGGTTTACCGTGAGCCGTTCCATGCTGAAAGAAGAAGTACAGACATTATTCAAAAAGCAGAGAGAACTGGGGCAGACGTTTGCGGGAGAAGACCTTGAAGACGAATATATCAGTATCTTTTCGGCGCAGCGGAACTTTGACGAAGGACCGGGAGCAAACAGTCCTTATGCAGGGGACCAGATAGAAAAAATGATAGGTAATTGCACCTTCGAAGACGGGAAGAACGACAGACCGCCCCAAAAAAGAGCAGCGAAAGCAAGCTATGCATTTATGGCGTTCAACTTATGGCAGAAAATCAACCATATCCGTGTAAATTGCAAAGGAATAGAACGAAGCCTGGAAACGGAAGAAAAAAATAAAATAGCCGGCTTGGCATGGACCAAAGAAAATATCACTTACCATGATTTGAGACAAATAACCGGCCTTGACGAAGAGACCCGCTTTTCCGGGGTAACTTATCCGCTTGACAGTACAACGGAAGAAGCGGAAAAGAAGGCAAAATTCAGCTGGGTGAAACCCTATCATGCAATGCGGCGGGCTTTGGATAAGGTGGAAAAGAATTATATCCGGAAACTGAGCCGTGAAGAAATCGACGCTATCGCCTATGCCTTCACCGTCTACAAAAATGATAAAAAAATACGGACGGCCCTGGCAGAAAAAGGAATAGAAGACAATGTGGCAGACGTATTAATTACTCATTTAGACGGATTCAGCAAATTCGGACATTTATCGGAATATGCGTGCTATAAGCTGCTGCCGTTTTTAGAAAAAGGGGAAGAATATTACAAAGCTTGCGACTCGGCAGGCCTCACTGAATCTCCTGCGAAAAAAATCAAAGATATAACGAATCCTGTCGTAAAAAGAGCGGTTACCCAGACGATGAAAGTCATCAAAGCGGTACAAAGAAAATACGGAAATCCCGTAGAAGTCCATATCGAACTTGCCAGAGAGCTGGCCCGCAGTTTCAAAGACAGAGCGGCTATGGACGACCGGATGAAGGAAAATCATGCCCAAAATGAAGCAATCAAAGAGTATCTGTCAAAAGAACTTCATGTGATGAGTCCGACCGGACAGGATATCGTGAAATGGAAATTATACAAACAGCAACAGGGGAGTTGTGCCTACAGTCAGAAACCCTTTGATATCGATAAATTGCTCCATGACAGAACCTATGCCGAAGTCGATCACATCTTGCCTTACAGCCGTTCCTTTGATGATACCTACCGCAACAAAGTGCTTGTCCTGACAAAGGAAAACAGAGATAAAGGAAACCGCACGCCCATGGAATACCTGGCGGATAAACCGGAGCGGAAAGAAAAATTTATTGCCTGGGTAAAAACTACCATCAAAGACAGTAAAAAAAGAGAGCACCTGCTACGTGTGAAGTACGGCCGTGATGAAGAAGCGGAATGGAAACAAAGACATTTGCAGGATACCCAGTATATCAGCCGTTTTCTTTATAACTACCTGAGAAATACTTTGGAGCTTACACCGGGATATACGGACAGAAAAAGAAGAATCATACCGGTGAACGGAGCCGTGACGGGGTATATCCGGAAACGTCTGGGCATTCATAAAATCCGTGAAAACGGAGACCTTCACCATGCCGTCGATGCGGTGGTCATTGCAGCTACGACACAGGGCATGATACAGAAAGTGACAAGATACAGCCAGATTAAAGAAAATGTAAAATTGATTGATAAAGAGACCGGTGAAGTTTTGACAGCAAAGGAATTTCATAACAAGGATAATTTTCCGGAACCGTGGCCCCGTTTCCGGCAGGAGCTGGAGGCCCGGGTGAGTGAAGATCCGGAAGAGGCGATCCGCCGTCTCTGTCTGCCTGCCTATGAGAACGCCGGGGAAATCAAAAAACCTTTCGTTTCCCGTATGCCGAGGAGAAAGGTCCGCGGCGCTGCCCACAAAGAAACTGTCAGGAGCGGCAAACTGAGAGAAGACGGCTACACCATTCTCAAAACGGACTTATCGGCCTTGAAACTGAAAAACGGAGAAATCGAAGGCTACTACAGACCGGAAAGTGACCGTCTCCTCTATGAAGCACTCAAAAAACGACTGGAAGCTTTCGGCGGAAAAGGAAAAGAGGCCTTTAAGGAGCCCTTCTATAAACCGAAAGCCGACGGAACCCCCGGTCCGTTGGTGAAAAAAGTAAAAATCATAGAAAAGTCAAGCCTCAATGTACCCGTCCACAAGGGGAAAGGCGTCGCCTATAACGATACGATGGTGCGTATCGATATTTTCGGAGTCAATGAAAAAGGGAAAAATGCCTACTATTTTGTCCCCGTCTACGTATCCGATACAGTGAAAAAAGAACTCCCCTGCCGTGCGGTTACACGAGGTAAATCCTATGAAAATTGGAAAATCATGGATGATAAGGATTTCCTCTTTTCCCTTTATCCCAATGACATGATTCATGTGGTGGCAAAAAAGCCGTTTTCTTTTACTGCCGCAGAGGGGGCGGATTTGGCACCCACGGTGGAAACAAAAGATACCTGTGTGTACTATAAAGGTGCAGATATAAAAGGGGGTTCTATTACGGTGATTAATCATGATAACAGCTACGGAATAAAAAGTATGGGTATCAAAACGCTTTTACAACTGGAAAAGTGTGAAGTCGGCGTTTTGGGAAATATTTCCTTTGTGAAACAAGAAAAGCGGCAAGGCTTCCGCTGAGGAGGGGCGATGTACCGGCAGGCGATTGTAGAAAGCAGGGCCCGCATTTTCCTAAGGAAGAACCGGCTTTGCATAGAGACGGACGAATTGCACCAGTTGCCTCTGGAAGACTTGGCGGCACTGGTGCTGGACAGCCGGGAAACCGAAGTGACCGCCTATGCAATGGAGCGGCTGGCAGCTAACGGGACAGTCGTCATTTTCTGTAATGAAAAGCATATGCCGTCAGGCGTTCTTCTTCCCTACGGCAGCCACTCCCGCCGTCTCAAAACAGTACGGAAACAGATTTCCCAGTCGAAGCCACGGCTGAAACAGCTGTGGAAGCAGGTGGTCCGGCAAAAAATCAAAAACCAGGGACGGTGTCTCGAGCTTTGCGGGAAAGAAAATGTGGTGAAATCATGGATTCCGCGGGTCAGATCGGGAGATACGACGAATGTGGAAGGCACGGCGGCAGCTCTCTACTTCAAGGCACTCTACGGAGACGGTTTTATCCGTCATACCGCAGATACGGTGAATGATATCTTAAACTACGGCTATGCCGTTATCCGTGCCTCCATTGCCCGGTATCTTGCCATCTACGGATTTGAGCCGAGTTTCGGTCTTTTTCATCACAACGAGCTGAATGCTTTCAATCTGGCGGACGATCTCATCGAGCCGTACCGCCCCCTGGTGGACCTCTATGCGTTCCGCTACAGGGAAAGTGAAGAAGAGATGCTGACAAAAGAGATGAGACGCGGTCTGGTACAACTCTTAAATGCCGATATTTTATCGGGCGGAGAAGTCCACGGTGTCAATTATGCCATCGAGCGGACGGTGCAAAGTCTGTCCCGGTGCTGCGAGGAGGAGTCGGAAATGCTTTTACTTCCCGAATTATTGCCGCTCCGTATTCATTCCTATGAGTAAATATATGCGGCTGATTGTCATGTTTGACTTACCGGTGATGACCAAGGCGGAAAGGCGGGCAGCCACGCAGTTCAGAAATTTTCTTTTGAATGACGGCTACTATATGATGCAGTTTTCCATCTATATCCGCCTTTGTAACGGCATGGAAGCGGCAAATACCCACTGGGAACGCCTGCTGAAACAGCTTCCGAAGTCGGGATCGGTGCGGACGCTTCTCATCACGGAACGGCAGTTTGCAGCCATGGAAATCTTATGCGGTGAAAAAATTCTTGATCTTGACGAGGCGGAAAAAGAAAATAAAGTCCTCGTTTTTTGAAAAAATGAAAAATTAAAGGAGAAACGGGAACAGTTTTTCTGTTTTTCCGCAAGCAAAAAAGCGTTGCAGTGAGTGGCTGCAACGCTTTTTTGAGGTATGTATTATACCTTAGCGAGAAATATTAGGGAATTACAACCGGCAGTGCTGCCATGTGGCTAATCGGACTATTATACCTTAGCGAGAAATATTAGGGAATTACAACATTCTCGACGGCATTGACCGCTCTCACGGGATTATACCTTAGCGAGAAATATTAGGGAATTACAACAACAAGCGTACACGATATACGAGAGCGAGCATTATACCTTAGCGAGAAATATTAGGGAATTACAACATGACTGTCGCCACGAAGCCGTCGGGCTGCAATTATACCTTAGCGAGAAATATTAGGGAATTACAACGGGACGGGGGAATGGACAATAAAGATTTTTATTATACCTTAGCGAGAAATATTAGGGAATTACAACATTTACAATGAATTAGATGAAGCTTATAATATTATACCTTAGCGAGAAATATTAGGGAATTACAACGCAGTACGTAATGGATAGCTTGAAAGCCAGATTATACCTTAGCGAGAAATATTAGGGAATTACAACACTTGGAGAAGAAGTATTTCAGTGGAGATTATTATACCTTAGCGAGAAATATTAGGGAATTACAACTCGGAGAACTGCAATTCATTTCTTGCTCGTATTATACCTTAGCGAGAAATATTAGGGAATTACAACCCACTCGGGAGTGCTGCCGTCGCACGTCATATTATACCTTAGCGAGAAATATTAGGGAATTACAACTTTTGTGCCTTTCATGCCTTTTCGTTTGCCATTATACCTTGGCGAGAATTATCAGGAATTCATACTTTTTTCCTGCCGGTTTTCTTATTTTATTATATCTTATTTAAGTATTCTAAAAAACATTTTCCTGTCAAGTCGTGACATGATAAAAGACGCCGTGTGGGGCGTCTTTTTTTGATCAGAAGGCGGGGACGAGGGTGACTTGGAAGTTGTCTTCTATGTATTTTCTGGTCGCGTCGGTTTGGAAGATTTTTACGAATTTCTTATATGCCGGATTGTCTTTGTCTTTTTCGTTGGCGGCGATGATATTTACGTAAGGGCTCGTATTGTCTTCTTCGGCAATGGCGCTTTTCGGGTCAAGGCCTGCGGATACGACGTAGCCGCCGTTGATGACGGAGCCGTCACAGTCTTCGAGTGCCCGCGGGAGTTGGGGTGCTTCGAGTTCGATGAGGTTCAGGTGTTTCGGGTTTTCCGCTATGTCGGAAATGACGGCTTTGACGGGGTCCGTTCCTTCTTTCAGCTTGATGAGGCCGTTCTTTTCGAGGAGAAGAAGGGCTCTGCCGCCGTTGGAGGGGTCATTGGGGATAGCAATCGAAGCGCCGTCGGGAAGGTCATTGACGGATTTGTATTTGTTGGAAAAAAGACGGAGCGGTGCGAGGTAGGTATTTCCTATGGCTACGATGTGAGTGCCGTTCTTTTCGTTAAAGGCGTTAAGGAAAGGTCCGTGCTGGAAGGAGTTGAGGTCGGTGTCTCCCTGGGCGAGGGCCTGGTTCGGCGTGACGTAGTCGGAGAATGGGACAATGGTGACTTTGAGTCCTTCTTTTTCCGCTTCTTTGGCAACAAATTCGACGACTTGTTCGGAGTATCCCGGAACGGTGCCTACTTTGATTTCCGTTTTTTCTCCGGCGGTATTTTTTTCATTTTGCCCGCAGCCTGTGATGACGGCGGTGCAAGCCAGTGCGGCGAGGGAAACGGCGATTGTTTTTTTCAGGTTCATGATGATTTCTCCTTTTTGAATAAAATGATGAATTTGAAATAACTTATGCAGAAATGCGGAATTTAGGGAAATAAAAAACTCCCTCCCTGTAAA
>OFRY01000173.1_pt1 | contig 48187 bp, 53 predicted proteins | sample 1543171 | NCBI WGS metagenome assembly OFRY01 (sample SAMN04209240, study PRJEB22552) | human gut metagenome | biome: gut; material: feces | host: Homo sapiens | place: USA: Oklahoma | reverse complement strand
TCACAAGCTCTACAACTCAATGTGTCCCGCGAGTCAGCTTTGATATAATATCATCTGTGTCGCATAAAGTCAACACATTTTTTATCTTTTTATATATATTTTTTTCTCATTGTTTTTACACAACTATATATTGTATTTACATACTTATCCACATACCATCTATTGCTTATGTACTTTTCTCTTTTATGCATTATTACACCGGTTTAAGCTACAGTATATTTTCTATCAGCTTTATGACAGGATTGTTTTCATACAGATACTTAAGCATCATAGAATCATTTATATATGCTGTCATTGTCTGTCCCATTTCAGATGCAGCAAATAATGATGTCAGGGCAAGGAGCAGCCATACGATGACCATTCCCTTAATAAAACCTACTGCAAAGCCTGCAATCCGGTTCACAGTGCCAATAACAGGCACCCTTTCTATTTTCCTGATGATGTGACGGACTATGTATGCCACTATTCCCAGCAAAAAAATTACTATAAAAAAAGACAAACCTGTCATAATGGCATTTGTAAGCTGTGCGGATATGGTGTCGTATGCTCCGGATTGCTGCAGCAATATGTTTGCCATATCAAAATCTCCTGTGGCTTTTTGTCCCTGTGCAGCTATTTGTTTTTCAATACCGTTTAAAATTACGGGCTCTATTCCTGTCTGTGATAATATCTGATCCCTGACATATGGGGCTGCCATGGTTGATGCAGCAAGCATTACTATCCAGGCTGCAAGCGAATATACCATGCGAAGCACACCTCTTGTGTAGCCTCTCACCACATTCCACGCAATAATACATATTACCGCAATTAACAGCCAATTCATTTCAGTCTCACCTCGTCCATTGCGCCGTCATAGATGAAGATATAGTTATTCATACCCGATTTATACATCACCTTGTACAGTTTGTTGTCAAATGTATGATAGAATTTCTTGACTCCGTGTATGGTGTATATCTCACAGGCTGTGTCTCCTGTGACGCACACCTCGTTATTGCTGTCAAACTCTATACTATTGTAGGCAATAGCTGTGTCGTTTTCCATAAGCATCTTACCGTTAAAATCATAAAGCTTGATATGACTGGTGCAATTTTTATCATTGTTGGAGTATGCTACTCCTATATATTTATTATTGTAAAATACGCTGTCTATCAGCTTTTCCAGCTTAATAGTCTGCTTCAGCTTTGGCTTCTGGCTTCCGTCAAATACCATAATATTCTGATCTGAAACTGCTATCATCCTGCTGTCGGAAACATATGCTATTTCAGGTATGAGCTGATTCTCATACTTGTAAGTGCCGACATTGTTGTCTATCTCATTTTGTCCTACTGATCCAAAATTGTAAAAGGATATAACGCTGTCCGTCTTTCCTCCGGAGACATCTATCATATCTACAGCCAGTTTTTTAGCATCATATGAAAGAGCTATATCAACAGGTATGTTCTTCTGTTCTCCGAAAAACTCACCACTTGCCAGCTCTTTTCCGTTTACATCATACAGCTTTACATAATAATTTTCATTCTCACTGACAAGGACTGCCACTGTGCCCTGGCTTGCTATGCAGGCTTTTATGATAGGCCACGATGTTCCTATTTCTTTTTTTACTCCCTTCTTGTCCATGATATAGAGGTCTGTTCCACCCCTGTCATAGATAGTCATAAAGCTTTCGCATGTGACTACCTGTGGCGATGACATCTCAAATGCCTGGTTCCATATACGGTTTCCGTCCGAGTCTGTATACAATACGCCATCATTGCTGTACTCCACTACCGCTCCGCAGAAATCCACGAACGACACCGCACTCTTGTCCTTCTGCTCCACGCTGTTTTTGACGTCAAATGACTTGTAGGTGCGCAGCGCCATCCACAACCATACTATAAGAAATAAAGCCACGACTGCTGCCACGACTATTATTATTCTTTTTGCTATTTTTCTTCTATGCTTTCGTATTTTCTCCTCGAGCTCGTCCAAATCGGTCTCGACAGTTTTAAAGTCTGATTTCTGTGCCATAATCTTATCCTTTTGTCTACTTCCAAAGTGTTTGTTACTTGTCAGTATACCATTCACCGGATATTTTTTCCACTGGAATTAAATCTTCTTCTGTGGACATGGCAGGAAGTGTCTCCTTTTTGTCTATTGTGCCACTCATTCCAGCGCCGGCTTTAAGCCCGATAAGCACTATAAGCACTGCTATCGCTGCAATCATCACTACAGATGCAAACGAACCCTTGCGTGGTTCTTTTCCTGCCTCCATGGCTTTTCTGTACCGGCCGCGTTCTTTCGATATGCTGCCAAATTCCTCAGGAAACGACACATTGATACTGTCATCTGCCGAAGCTCTTCTATGTATCCGGCTGTAGCTGCTTTTGGCCGCTGTGTCAGTGTCCTCATACCGGCTGCTGCTTTTATTATTGTCATCGGCATTACTATAACTGTCGATTTTATTATTGTTGTTTGCATTACTATAGCTGTAGGTTTTATTGCAGGTGTCAGTTTCATTATAGCTGTCAGCACTATCACAATGCTCATTCATGCGGTAATATACAAAAAATCCTGTCTTTTTCTTCAGATGATTATTCTTTTTGATAAAGAAGTTTTCCTCCTGTTCGGTCCTGTTCAAAAGGAACATAAGCTGATGAGCACCGCCAAAGTGCTCCCTGTGTATATTTTCAAGCATGGGTGTTGGCTCAGCCGGAAAATCCTCCTGCCTGAATGCCCATCCGACGATAATCAGCTCCTCGTAGCTTTTCTTTATCTCCGCAAACACTCTACTCCATACCTTGTTGGTCCAAAGAGGCGCATTTTTGTCAAACTCCATATCATATACTGCAATCGCCGCCTCCACAAATGTGGCATACCTGCCTCCGCTGCTCTCCGTATGCCCCATAAGTACAAAAACCTCTTTATCCTTAAAGCCCTCTGTCTTTATGCGCTTGTACGCTTTCTCCGATATGTAAACCCGGCCCTCATCCGCCGGTGTGCCAATCTGCTTGACGTTGTTCGTCACAATATCTATCATGCCAGCCTCCTTTTTCGGTCAGCATAGCACTTGCAGATTGTAGATTTATGCAAAATTGTGCGATTGTAAATATATATATTGTATTAAATGCCATAAATCACACTTAAAATAGCCGTCAAGCCGCATCCCAAAAATAATTTACCAATTATACATAATCCATCAGTACACTATCAAATTATTTAGTTAATCATTAACGAAAAAAGGGCGCATGAATCCATGCGCCCGACTTTTCCCATATATGAAGCAGTAAAATGCTTCGTACTCAACAAACTGCAGACCACCGGAAAGCGTACAGAATGTTCTGAAGAAAACAATATGAACTGCCGCAGGGTTCCATTATGTAAAATAGCAAGAATGACTAAACTCATTCCACATGCTATCCACACGAAATCCTGCGGCTGACTTCATATTTTTTCTGAGGAATATACTGTATGCTGCACCGGTGAACACAGCCTCCAAGTGCGAAGCACATAAAACCTACTACTTCATATAATTCTTTACTTTGTTGTAGATGCCCTCTGCATCCAGTCCATACTTGTGGATAAGCTCCACTGCCGGTCCTGACTCGCCGAAGCGGTCCTCTACACCGATACGCAAAAGCTTTGCAGGCTGCTCCTCACAGAGTACCTCTGCCACAGCACTTCCGAGTCCTCCATTGATAGAGTGCTCCTCTACTGTGACTGCCTTGCCTGTCTTTGATACAGATTTAACAATCAGCTCTCTGTCGATTGGCTTGATTGTATGGATATTGATAACCTCAGCATCTATGCCATCTGCTGCGAGCATTTTTGCTGCCTCAAGTGTCTCTGATACCTCAAGTCCTGTTGCAAATATAGATACATCCTTGCCTTCCTTGAGTACGATACCCTTTCCGATTTCAAACTTGTAGTCCGGTGTGTCGTTGATTACAGGCACTGCAAGTCTGCCGAATCTAAGGTATACAGGGCCCACATGGTCGTATGCTGCCTTTACTGCGGCTCTTGCCTCCACATCGTCTGATGGATTTATTACAACCATGCCCGGGATTTCTCTCATGAGCGAAAGGTCCTCGAGGCACTGATGTGTAGCTCCGTCCTCACCTACAGAGATTCCTGCATGTGTGGCACCTATCTTAACATTGAGATGAGGATATCCGATTGAGTTTCTTACCTGGTCATAGTTTCTGCCTGCTGCAAACATGGCAAATGAGCTGATAAAAGGCACCTTGCCGCATGTAGCAAGTCCTGCTGCGATACCTGTCATATTACACTCTGCGATTCCGCAGTCCCAGTGACGCTCAGGAAACTCTTTCTGGAATATACAGGTCTTTGTGGCACCTGCCAGGTCAGCATCAAGTACAATAAGGTCATCGTGTGCGTTTCCAAGCTCTACGAGTGCGTTTCCGTAGCTATCTCTTGTAGCGATTTTCTTTACTTCTGACATAATGCTTCACCTGCCTTTTCTAAGTCTGCCATTGCGATTTCATACTCCTCGTCATTAGGAGCCTTTCCATGCCATCCTGCGGCATTTTCCATGAATGATACGCCCTTGCCCTTTACAGTTTTTGCGATAATGGCTGTAGGCATACCCTTTGTCTCACGAGCTTCCTTGAAGGCTGCCCTGATCTGGTCGAAATCGTTGCCGTCGATATTGATTACGTGGAAATTGAATGCCTCAAACTTCTTGTCGATTGGGTATGGTGAGCATACATCCTCAACAGAACCGTCTATCTGGAGATTGTTGTTGTCAACGATAACTACGATATTGTCGAGCTTGCGGTGGCCTGCCCACATGGCTGCCTCCCAGATCTGTCCCTCCTGAATCTCGCCATCTCCTGTGAGTGTGTATACACGGTAATCCTTCTTGTCATATTTTCCTGCTGCAGCCATTCCTACTGCGACAGATACACCCTGTCCGAGAGAGCCGCTTGACATATCAATGCCAGGGATGTGCTTCATATCAGGATGTCCCTGCAGATATGAGCCTGTATGACGGAGTGTCTTTAAATCCTCCTTTGGAAAATATCCTTTCTCTGCAAGTGTAGAGTAAAGTCCCGGTGCTACGTGTCCCTTTGAGAGCACGAAACGGTCCCTGTCCTCCCATTTAGGATTAGTAGGGTCTACATTCATCTCCTCAAAATACAAATATGTAAAAATATCTGCTGATGAAAGTGATCCACCCGGATGTCCGGATTTGGCACTGTGAACTGCTGTCACAATGTCCTTGCGAATTTCATTCGCCATCTTCTCAAGTTCAAGATTGTTCATGATGTCTCCTTCTATCATTTATATCTCTGTTCTTCCCTGAAGCGCCCTAAGCAGGGTCACCTCGTCAATATATTCCAAATCGCCTCCTACGGGAACTCCGCTTGCGATTCGTGTCACTTTGATGCCGGTAGGCTTGATGAGCTTGCTGATATACATGGCCGTAGTCTCGCCCTCCAGGCTTGAATTGGTCGCTATAATGACCTCATTTACGTCTTTTTCAAGGCGAACCATGAGCTCCTTCAGACGAATATCCGCCGGACCTATGCCAAGCATTGGTGAAATTGCGCCACCAAGCACATGATACACTCCCTCATATTTACCGGTCTTTTCGTATGCCACAAGATCCCTCGTATTCTCAACAACCATGATGGTCTTGTGGTCTCTTGCCGCATCCTTGCAGATGGGGCATAGCTCGTCATCTGTGAGTGTATAGCAGCATTTGCAGTATCTGACATGCTCCTTCGCATCGATTATGGCGTCAGAGAGCGATTTTGCCTGCTCCTTTGGCATATTTATGATATGAAATGCCAGTCTCTGCGCTGTCTTGGCTCCGATTCCCGGAAGCTGTGACAGCTCCTCTATTAGTTTTGATATCTCACTGCTGTAAAAATCCATTAAAACAGACCGCCACCCAGGCCACCGGTAATTTTGGACATAGATGCCTGTGACTGCTCATCAATCTGGCGAAGCGCCTCATTGGTTGCTGCCATGATGAGATCCTCGAGCATCTCGATATCGTCAGGATCCACTACCTCCTCAGATAATTTGACCTTTGTGATTTCCTTTTTTCCAGAAACAGTGACTTCGACTGCTCCGCCGCCTGCCTTTGCTGTAACCTCAGCATCCTCAAGTTGCTTCTGAGCCTCCTCCATCTGACGCTGCATCTTCTGCGCCTGTTTCATAAGACTGTTCATGTTTCCCGGCATTCCTCCAGGGAATCCACCTCTTCTTGCCATTCTGGCGTCCTCCTTGTTTTTAATGGGCTAATCCCAGCCCTGTTTATAACTTAGTTTTCTTCCTCTATATCAAAATTTATCATATCTGTCAAGTCCACAACCGCTTCCTTTGCACTGACTGCGGAATTATTTTTCTTGACCGTCACCTCGACTTTTTTGCCTATACGCTTTTCTATAAGCGAAGCCAGCGTATCCATACAGCCTGCACGGTTTTCAGAGAGATACTCATATGCATTCTCATCATCAAACATTAAAATCAGGTCAGAGGAATTGCCAAGCGATGTCACAGCCTTGTTCAGATAAACCTTTGATGTTGCTCCCATCTCCGAAAGTATGGATTTCCAGTGCTTCATGAGCTCTGAGATATCCTGTGGTATTGCTTTGGGAAGCTCCTTTTTCACTATAGGCCCGCTTGCTGCGGCCTGCTGCATATCCTGTGTCTGCGCAGCCTGTGCCGCTACAGGTATACCATTTTCAAGCTTTTTCTCTATGCTGTTTATGCGGTCAAGCACCGAATCATAGCTCTTTTCCATCTGCGGCCTGCACAGCTTTATTATGGCTATCTCGACCATAATACGCTTTTGCGATGCAAACTTTACCTGGCTGGACAGCTCGGAAAATACCCTGATGTACCTGATGAGTGTCTCAGGCTTTACAAGCGCTGCCTCTTCCTTAAGTGCCTCAAGATTGTCCTTTGAGATGTCGAGCACCTCCTCCATATCGTCGGAGCTCTGCAAAAGCAACAGATTCCTCATATACCAGGTGAAATCATTGACAAGCTGCGACAGCTCCCTGCCCTCATCTATGAGCTCGCCCAGTATGCGGATGGCGCCTGTCACATCCTCGTCGAGTATGCGCCTTAAGAGCCTTGAAAACACCTCTGTGTCCACCGCTCCAAGCACCTCGAGTACATTTTCATAGGTGAGCTTCTCACCCAGATGGAAAGCAATGCACTGGTCAAGAAGACTTAACGCATCTCTCATGGAGCCGTCTCCTGCCTTGGCCACGTACCTTATGGCGCGCTCCTCAACCTCCACCTGCTCCTGCTCCATCAAATCGCTGAGTCTGGATGCAATCGTATCTATGGAAATCCTGTGGAAATCATAGCGCTGGCATCTGGACAGGATAGTAATCGGTATCTTGTGTGCCTCGGTGGTCGCCAGTATAAATATAACATAGCTCGGCGGCTCCTCAAGTGTTTTTAAAAGTGCATTGAAGGCTCCTGCCGAAAGCATGTGAACCTCGTCGATGATATAGACCTTGTACCTGCCCTCTGTCGGGCGGTATGTGACCTCCTCACGAATCTGTCTGATATTGTCCACGCCGTTGTTTGACGCTGCATCTATCTCTATGACATTCATGGATGAGCCCTCAGTGATTGCCCTGCACGACGGACATTCGCCGCACGGGCTTCCGTCTACAGGGTGCTCACAGTTGACTGCCTTTGCAAATATCTTGGCCACAGTGGTCTTTCCCGTACCTCTCGTACCGCAAAATAAATAGGCATGCCCTATTCTGTCAGCTTTTATCTGGTTTTTCAGTGTTGTTACAATGTGTTCCTGTCCCTTTACGTCCTCGAACTCCTGTGGACGGAACTTACGGTATAGGGCCTGATAAGACACGCCTTTTCACCTTCCTTATATCTAATATTGCTGCTTAATCTCCGAAGCAGATGCCGGTGCGCTTTGCTTCCTTGATCATCTGGCTCTTTGGATCTACAGTCTTAAGCTTTCCTGCTACGTCGGCAAGCGGAACCCTCTTTGTCTGTCCGTTTACCATGGCTATCATGCAGCCGTAATCCTCATCCATGATGGCCTTTGCTGCTGCTGAGCCAAGACGTGTACAAAGCACTCTGTCGTAAGGACATGGGCTGCCGCCTCGCTGTGTATGTCCCGGAACTGCCACTCTGACCTCAAGACCGAGTCTTTCGCTGATGCGGTCTGCAACCTCGTATGATACTGACGGGTATTTGCTCTTTGCAAGCTTCTTCCTGTATTCCTTTTTGGAAAGGGCTGCATCCTCCTTGGAGATGGCTCCCTCTGCTACTGCAAGAATGGTAAAGCCCTTGCCCTCCTTTGTTCTCTTGTGGATGGCATCTACGACCTTGTCAATATCGTATGGTATCTCAGGAAGCAGAATGATGTCTGCACCGCCCGCAACACCTGCGTACAGTGTGAGCCAGCCTACCTTGTGGCCCATAACCTCAACGATAAATACACGGTTGTGGGATGCTGCTGTGGTGTGGATGCAGTCGATTGCATCTGTAGCTATATTGATCGCGCTCTGGAAGCCAAAGGTCACATCTGTGCCGTAGATATCATTGTCGATTGTCTTTGGCAGATGAATGATATTAAGTCCCTCTTCCCTGAGAAGATTGGCTGTCTTTTGTGTGCCGTTTCCGCCCAGAATAACGAGACAGTCAAGACCAAGCTTCTTGTATGTGTTTTTCATGGCTGCAACCTTGTCCAGTCCGTTCTCATCCGGCACTCTCATAAGCTTAAAAGGCTGTCTTGATGAGCCGAGTATTGTGCCGCCCTTTGTCAGGATGCCCGAAAAATCCTTTGATGTGAGTATTCTGTAGTTCTCATATATGAGTCCCTTGTACCCGTTCTCAAAGCCGTAAATCTCAAGCTCGTCGACATTGTGTGCCAGCGCCTTTACCACGCCTCTCATGGCTGCGTTAAGTGCCTGGCAGTCTCCTCCGCTGGTAAGCATTCCAATTTTCTTCATTGCTGCTTCCTCCTTATGCATTATTATGATTGTCTTTTATTATGCTAATCCCTGTACTCCTTATCCTTCTCCTCCTCGCGGAGCCTATCCTCCTCATTCATGAGCTTTCTGAAAATACGCTCAAAAATAAACTCATAGGTGAGTGCTGCGCCGACAGGAAGTATGAAAATGAGTGGAATAATAATCCATGCAAGTATAAGTGATACCACAAGTATCACTATGACCAATAATGTCCACGGCAGGTTGGCGATAAGAATGAGTATTGTATTCTTAAGGGTTATCTTTGTGACCTGCTCAAATCGTGAAATATACGCTGATGTGTATATGGCCCAGGCTGCGGCGATAAGTGCCATTATGATGAACACGATGGAGAAGGTTCCCCACTGATTGCCTGTCTTAAGACCTGACCATGTAATATAAATATCTCCCAAAAGCACGATAAGTATTATAAGCTGTACCAGCCATGCCTTGGTGGCCTGCTTGAAATTTACCTTAAACGCATGCCAGTAGCCTCTCCACACATAGCCCTCATCGCGATGGATGACACGGCGCGATGTATCGTAAAGTGCTGTGGATGCCGCTCCTATTGTAAAAACAGGTATGCATGATATGATCCAGCAAAAGCTCAAAATAACCATATCTACCAGTTTGTTTAATGCTCTGAAAAATTTGTTGTCTATGTTGAAAATGCCCATAATGCCCTCCTATATCCTGTGGTGCTCTCTGTTTTGTTCTCTCTTTTTCTCATAGCGTTCTTCACGCTGCCTCTTCCTCTCCTCAGGTGTGAGGCGTTCCTTTTTCCTGCCGATATAGATATTCCACTTAAGATATGCCTCCTGGGCATTTCTTGACTTGTAGATGATATTTTTCTCCTCGCCTACTATATCCGTGATGCTGTACCAGCCTTTATCGTACATGAACTCTGACTGCTTATCATCGAAGTCCTTGGTTCCCAGCACAAATTTGTGTATTGCATGCTGCTGTCCCATGTAATCCTGTCCTCCTTGTTGTAATTTTATTTTATAGCCACCTTGTCCAGTACATAGTCAACTGCCTGCCTAAGGTGCTTATCATTCTTATACTGCTCAGTTTCCTTAAGCTTTAGAGCTTCTTCTCTGGTGAACATATCACGCAGTACCACCCGGTGATGCTCTACCGGTATATATGACACCTTGTCCTCAAACACAGGCTTGAGCACATAGTACGGCACCGCCTTTTCTCTCTTAGATGCCGCAAGCGATACTATGTTGTCAACCACGCATACTCCAAGGGTTTCACTATATATAATCTGTTTCTTTTGAAACATGCTTTTACCTCCGTATTTACATACACATCTATAATATCACAGACAGCGTTCTTTTTCAAAAACATTTTATCTGGCATTTATTTTTTTATCTTTCTGGTCATAGAAATGTGGTCAGACGCATGTATACTTATCCTATATTGGCCTACAACTGTACATTTGTGGTGCGACATTCACATGTAACATACGCTTTCATAATTTCTTAGCCTAGTGGGAGTAAATGTCGCCGCAAATGAACATAAAAAATTCAGCCAAAAAATTTGGAGGATATATGAAGAAAGCAGCCGTTTTTAACGATTTGTCCGGCTTTGGAAAATGCTCTCTGACCGCCGCAATTCCAGTACTGTCCGCGCAGGGCGTACAGTGCTGTCCCATGGCATCAGCAGTGCTGACAAACCAGACAGGATATGAATATCATAAATGCACAGACCTGACAGCCATGATTAAGGACTACATCGACAACTGGCAGAAAAATAATGCCCATTTTGACGGCATTTACAGCGGTTTCATGACAGGCTCAAAGCAGATTGAGCTTTTTATGGATTTTTTGGATGTATTTTATGAGAAAAACACGATGCTGCTCGTGGACCCTGTGATGGGCGATGACGGCAGAACCTACGGCATATACTCTGCCGCTCTTTTGGATGGCATGAAGGCTCTTTCCAGGAAGGCCGATGTCATCACACCAAATCTGACCGAGGCATGCCTTTTGGCAGACTATGATATTGAAAAGGTATACAGCGACACGAGAAAGGATGTGCTCCTGCCGATTGCAGCAGAGATAAGTGAGAAGCTGCGATGTCTGTCCGGCAAAAATCAGGATGTAATCATCACCGGTATCAAATGCAGGGATGATAAGTCGCCCTTTATCTACAATCTCGTGACTACCGCAAACGGTACTACAACCCACAGATCACACTTTTTCGACGTGAGCTTTTCCGGCACCGGCGATCTGTTTGCATCTGTTATATGCGGAAGCAGGCTGAACGGATTTTCCACAGAGGAGGCCGCTGAGCGCGCCGGAAAATTCCTGTATGACAGCATCGCAGATACCATGAATGATGACACCGCACCGAATGACGGAGTGAATTTCGAGAAGTTTTTGCGGGAGCTGATGTGATGTTTATGTGATTCTTATCACCCTTTGCAGAAAATTTTTCGAATTGTCAGTTGACCTCTTAAGTTAGGCTTAACACAAAACAAAGGAGAACATATTTTTATGAACTCACAGGTTAAAAAACTCACATTTACTGCCCTCATGGCAGCCATGATTACTATTTTTACAGCATATATATGCCACATTCCGGTTGGACAGAATGGCGGATATATTCATTTTGGCGATAGCCTTATCTATATCGCAGCGTGCCTCCTTCCATGGCCGTATGCAATGACAGCCGCAGCTATCGGCGGTGGCATGGCAGATTTGCTGACCGCACCTATCTGGGCGCCTGCAACAATCATCATAAAGGCACTCATATCCATCCCGTTTACCAACAAATCAGATAAAATTGTGACCGTGAGAAATGTAGTATCGACAATCATAGCTTTCGCAATTTCCGCAACCGGCTATGCCATTGCAGAGGCATTTATCACATATGGTTTCACAAAGCAGGCCTTCACCGGTCTCATCGCAATAATTCCGGTTTCTGTTCCGGGAAGCTGTATACAAAGCGGCGGAAGTGCTATAATATTTGTTATTCTTGGACTGGTGCTCGATAAAATCGGATTCAAGAGAAGATTTTTCACATTGGAGGAGACTAAATAATGGCTGATATAATCTATACATACAAAAACGAGGTTTATGCAAATATCACAAATAAATGTGACTGCGCTTGTACATTCTGTATACGCTCTCAGAAGGACGCTATAGGCGATGCGACAACGCTCTGGCACAAAGTTGATCCGACATACGACGAAATAATCGCCGCAATTGATGCTTTTGATTTTACAGGATATGAGGAATTCGTCTTCTGCGGCTACGGTGAACCAACCTGCGCGCTGGATATCCTTGAGAAAACAGCTAAATATGTGAAGGAAAAGTATAAGCTTCCTATCCGCGTAAACACTAACGGACTAGGAAATCTCTATCACGGAAGAGATATCGTGCCGGAGCTTGCTGAGTATATTGATTCGGTTTCCATCAGCTTGAATGCTGCAAATGCCGAGGAATACAATAAGGTCACAAGACCAACCTTTGACAATGCTTATGAGGCTATGCTGGATTTTGCTGAGGAATGCAACCGCATGATCAAGCATACACAGCTTTCTATCGTGGATGTGCTCCCTGAGGAGGATATAAAAACCTGTCAGCAGATTGCTGATGAGAGGGGTATTCATCTGAAGATACGTCATTTTTCGAATTAAGAATAGAGTATAAAAAATACCCAGTTTCCATTATAAAATATAGTTATAACGGAAACTGGGTATTTATAGGTGATAACATATTATCACTGCACTATAGATACTCCCCAAGCATTTCACTAACACAATCTCTTATATTCAGTGCGGTTTTCCTTGCCATTGTCATATTTAATCCAATTTTTTTGGCAACCGCGAGAATATCATCCAGTTCCGGATTTACACCATTTCCATTTACCGTGGTAGCATGCTCTCCACCGATTGAATTACTGTAGGTGAGGTCATACGCCGGTGACAATTTCCAGCTACATTCATCTTCATCATACAGATAAGTAAAATTCTTCGAATGGTCATCCCTGTTATGCGCATACACATTAAAGCACATAAGTCTATACAATTTTTCACACTCTTCCATAGATTTGGTAAGCCGGAGTGTAAGCTGCATCAGAATATCATAATCGAGATTTGGTATTCTGTGAGATGTTTCTAAAAGTCCCTCAAACGGATCTATCTTTGGTATAAAAACTTTTTTCTCCAAAGGCAGTGGAAAAGGGCTTATGGAAAATCCATTTGCCAGCCAGTTACTGTCATACTCAAACGCAGCCAGACGATTTTGGTACAAAGCAATCGTTCCGACGAGTCTTTCATGATAAAAGACTTCCAGCTTATTTAGTCTGTTCATTAATTACCTCCTCGATAGACGCAAAAGGCACATTATTAAACAAGTCTTCAAGTTCGTTCTCCACATCAAGAGCTATAGCAATTTTGGTCAAAGATTGCAGGGATATCTCGCCGCTCTGCTCAAATCGCTTAAGTGAACCAAGACTTACACCTGACCTTGCAGCTAATTGCTTTTGAGTGATTTTCTTTCTTTTGCGCAAGCGTACTATTTTTTGTGCAATGTCGTTATTTATTTCTGTCCATGTTTTTTGATATAAGTTAATCATGCTAATATATTATCCCTTTTTGGCATTTTTATCAAGATATAACTAATATATTATCCCTAAATATTCATAACTCCAAAACCCAAAAATGTAAAGGTAAATAGTAACCCGAGAATCCAAAAACAAAGGAAAAGTTTATGGTATTTAAAGAATCAATTGAATTATATGCAAAAAGACACCGCAGGGGTGTCTTATTCGCTATTATAATATACTTTATTAATCTTTGAAAAGATCAGTTGAGTAATATCTGTCTCCGCTGTCAGGAAGAAGTGCTACTACTGTCTTGCCCTTGAACTCCGGTCTCTTGGCTACCTCGATTGCTGCATAGAGAGCTGCTCCTGAAGAAATACCTACAAGTACACCCTCCTCTTTTGCGATAATCTTTCCGTACTCAAATGATGCCTCATTTGATACAGGGATAATCTCATCATATACCTCTGTATTTAATGTGTTTGGTACGAAGCCTGCTCCGATTCCCTGAATCTTGTGTGCTCCGGCTTTTCCTGTTGAAAGCACTGCTGATGTCTCAGGCTCTACAGCGACAATCTTTACATCAGGGTTCTTGCTCTTTAAGTACTCACCTGTTCCTGTGATTGTTCCGCCTGTTCCGACTCCGGCTACGAATGCATCTACCTGTCCGTCTGTATCGTTCCAGATCTCAGGACCTGTTGTCTTTCTGTGTGCCTCCGGGTTTGCAGGGTTCTCAAACTGCTCCGGAATGAAGCTATCAGGAATCTGCTCATGAAGCTCCTCTGCCTTGGCGATGGCTCCCTTCATACCCTTTGTACCGTCTGAAAGCACGAGCTCTGCGCCATATGCCTTGATGATGTTTCTTCTCTCGATGGACATTGTCTCAGGAAGAACGATGATAATCTTATATCCCTTTGCTGCTGCGATTGCTGCAAGTCCGATTCCTGTATTTCCTGATGTTGGCTCGATAATTGTTGAGCCCGGCTTGAGCTTTCCGTCTCTCTCTGCCTGCTCGATCATCTCTTTTGCGATTCTATCCTTTACTGATCCTGCCGGGTTGAAGTACTCAAGCTTTGCAAGAAGTCTTGCCTCAAGTCCGTATGCCTTCTCTACGTGTGTAAGCTCTACGAGCGGTGTATTTCCAATAAGTCCTAATGTTCCCTGATAAATGTTTGACATGTTTGTGTCCTCCTTGATGTCATTGTAATGTTAATGCTTTGTTTTAATCTCCTATATTCATACTGTATTTGTATGAATTAATTGTTGATATAAATATACCCCATGAATTCCTATCTGTCAACAGGAATTTATGGGGTTTTTAATATTTTATTTTTATGCCCTGTTATAATATTCTCTTAGATAATGAGCTTATTGAGTAAAAAGAAAGTCACCTAATGCGGTGCTAATCTTCATAATGAAATTTACAGGAATATATTATGAGATTTTGGTTACTATCAAAGTTATATGTAAGTCTGTGTTCGTCCGTTATCCGTCTGCTACATACTTTCCTATACTTCAACGGTTCAGGCTTACCGATTCCTTCTAATAGTCCATCACGATCTATACTCTTTATAAGCTCGTTAATCCGCTTTACGATCTTTTTATCTTCCTTCTGCCAGTCTGTGTACTGCTGCCATGCAGTCGGAGTAAATACAACATTCATTATTCGTATGCTCCTAACTCATCCACTGTCTTTGTAATAAAACCACCTGCTTCGGCTTCAGCCATAGATTTATCCAGCATAGCAAGGTATTCAGCATTTCTCTTGGCTTTCATAATCTCATTGTATTCAGATTCCGACATCATCACTATGTTTTCATTCTTTGGTCTTGATACAATCAATGTTTCTCCTCTGAAAACCTTATCACATAACGATTTAAAATTTTCTCTTACATCCATGCTCTTTACTGCTAACATATTTAACGCCTCATTTCCGTACAAAAAATCGTATGTTTTTTAGTACTTTTATTTTATGCTATTATTATTCACTTGTCAACAGATCTTATGCAGAAAAATATTAAACGTATAGTTTTATCTCAGGCAAACAGATCATCCATCGTAACAACCGACTGCAGCTCCTGCGAATACGAGTTTTCCACTACACCATAGGTTGTAATAAGTGTTGGGTATATCGCATACTTTGTACCGGAAACCACTCTCAGATCACTTATTTTATTCCTAATGCTCCTGTCCACTTTCTCCGTTATGGTATATTCTGACTGCGAATATTTCATCTCGCACAAATTAATCACCTGATCTTTTCTGGCAATCAGCATATCAATCTGTGAGCCGAAAATGCCATTATCAGGATCTGATTTGCAGTACCACGAATTCACCTCTGTCAGCACGCCAGAAATACCCAGTTTAAACTTAATCTGATTCACATGCTCCATGCACACTCTTTCAAACGCCAGCCCCAGCCACGTATTCACTGCGGGCGTATTAATCTGGTTCGTCCAAAAATGCTCATCTGTCGGTTCTGATTTCAAAAATTTGAAATAAAACAATGTAAAGCAATCCATCAACTGGTATATCGCATTTTTCTTTTTCATCCCAAATGCATTGTACTTGCGAATAAATCCACAGCTTTCAAGCTCTTCGAGCTTCGTTGTCAGATCTCCCGAATTAGGTATTTTGGTCGCTGTAATGATTTCTTCCCTTGTCATTCCAACCTTTTTAGTCCCAAGAGCTTCCATTATTTTTACATAGTTCTCCGGTTTTTTGAATACAGAAGCATATAAATACTTAAATTCATCGCGCAGGGGCGCATCCTTTTCAAACAATATACTATCAATATTCTGCGAAAGGCTTAATCCCTTTTTCAAAAATCCCCAATAATAAGGTACTCCGCCAAAAATCATATAATACTGCAATATCTGATTTCTGTTTAATGCCAGCCCGGCAGCTTTTACATACGCTTCACACTCCCTGAGGCAGAATGTGCGCAGATGTATCTGCTCTGTCAATCTGTTATACAATCCGCCTTTGTTGTGTACGACCTTTGAGAGCATCCATGATGTGGCTGACGCGCACACTATAAGGACTATATCTTTCCTTGCAGAAGCAAATCCATTCCAGAAATTCTCCAAAGCAACCATAAGATCACTCTTTTGAGTATCCATCCACGACAGCTCATCAATAAATATTATTTTCTTCTTTTCACTCGACAATCTTATGACATCCTTTAATGCTTCAAATGCCTCAAGCCAGTTTTGTGGCTTCTTTTTCACTTCATATCCTGTATCTTTGAGAGATGACGTAAACGCATATATCTGCTCCTTCATTCCTCCCTCTGACAGACCGGCATGCTGAAATGCAAATCTATAGCCAAAGGCCTCACGTATCAGAAAGGTCTTTCCCACTCTCCTTCGCCCGTATACTGCCACAAAATGCGAGCTATCATCATTTTGTATATCATGCAATAAATGTAATTCTTTTTCTCTACCTACAAGCATCCTGCACCTCCAACCAAAATATATTATATTGCTATACTCTTCTTAATCTCTGTTTTTTGTACACTTTAAGTAAAGTATAACGGTATTTTGAGTAAAAAACAAGCCAAAACGCAAATATACTCTTCTTAATCTTATAAAAAATAGTAGATTAAGAAGAGTATACGTTGTTTCGTTGCAATATTTATGTGTTGTTACACATTAAGATTCCAAATGGTCTAAGATCATATTGGTAAATCTCCCCATTAAATTCACCAGATTTTCTTCCCTAGTCTGACAGACATATGACATATTTCCCCATCCTTCAAATATATGATATGATTAATTCTATCCACGCTTTCTATATATTTTGTGTTCACAATTACAGAGCGGTGGCATCTCACAAAATCTTCATTCAAATTTTTTTCTATTTCTTTTAGTTTACCTGAAAACTCTATTACACAATTTGTTGCATGAAGGATTATCTTACGTGTTTCTGCAACCGCTTCAAAATATTTTATCTCTGAGAGCGTAATATTTTTTATATGATTTCCTATCTTTACTGTATATTTTTCTGTATCCTTTTCTTCCTTTCTACAACATCTTTCTATCGCCTGTTCTATACATTGAAGCATCCGTTCTTCCAATTTCCCTATATCATCTTTTATAATAAAGTCCATAGCCTCTATCCTGTAAGAGAAAGTCATAAAGCTCATTTCAGAATGTGTTGTAACAAATACTATACAGCATCTGGGCTGTGTTTCCCTGATTTTATGTGCCAACATAAATCCATCCATATCACATTTGAGATCAATGTCCAAAAAATACAGGCACGAATTATTTTCATTCCTTATATGTTCGAGTATCTCGTATGGGTTAGCAGTCACAATCCCCTTTTCTATCACATCTACCATATCTGCTTTTAAACAATCAATTATACTTTCCATTTTTTTCCGCTGAACAATATTATCCTCGCATACAAATATTTTTAACATAAATTTCCTTCCAATTGTCGATTTACCAATTAATATTATAAACTTGTTCCTTTAATATATTCAAGCTTGGCTTTTATTCTTACTATAAATACAATTTAGTTATTACCTGCTATTACGGAGAGAAAAATGTTAAATATATATATATGCGAAGATAATGATAATGAGAGAGATTACCTTAGCCAATTAATAAAAAACATAATTCTGATTGAAGATTACGATCTTAACTTTGCCTGTGCTACTGCAGATCCATATGAATTGTTAAATATAATTTCTACTGACAACAACACAGGTCTGTATTTCCTTGATATTGACCTTGGCAAAGATATTGACGGACTTTTACTGGCACAAAAAATCCGTCAATATGATCAAAGGGGATTTATAGTATTCGTTACAACCCACTCTGAAATGAGCCGCCTAACATTCCAATATAAGGTTGAGGCCATGGATTATATCATAAAAGATGAGCCGAAAAAGATAAATGATCACATCCACCAATGCATCATCGTGGCTTATCAAAGATATTGCTCACCTTCGAATAATTATCAAAACATATACCGACTTACATCCGGTGAAAAAGAATTTTGTATAAACTTTGATGAAATATACTATTTTGAGACTTCTGAAAATATACATAAAGTAATACTCCATGCTCAAAATCAGATATTAGAATTTCAGGCTAAGTTAAAAGAAATAGAACCCGAACTTGATAAACGTTTCTGTCGTTGTCATCGTTCATTTATTATAAATACTGATAAAATATCCGATATTAATTTAAAAGAAAGAACCATCACGCTTACCAATAATGACATCGTTTTAGCATCCAAAACAGGTATCAAGAAACTTCTCCCTTCTTGTTGAATATCAAAATATCCGCTGCCACAAGAATTATAATATAAACAATCATGGTTATCAAAAATGACATCCATTCACCGCTTGCACTCAATGAATAATCTGTTTTATTCATCCAGTAAAAAGGTAATAACTTATGAAATGATACCTTTTCAACCAGATTTTCTATATTTCCTGAAAATACAAGTAATGCAAATGAAATTATTAACGCAGTTCTGCTCTTGCCTGTAAGCATATTTATAAAAAATCCTGTAAAAATAAAGAAACATGCCTGTATAAAGATAAGCACCATACTTCTTAATATTTCAGGAAGAACAGATATTGATAAAACATTACCATTTGATACTGTAAGCTGTGATATATCTGCCAGATTTCCATAGCAAATACTTCCAATGATCAGACCTATAATATGTACAAATATAACCAATAAAAAAGTCTGTATAATCGCATATACTATTTTTGTAATAATAATCCTGTTCCTCTTTGGACAATGCATCAATACATTTTTCCATGTTCCGCAGTCATATTCACAGCCTACTATTTTGCAACCGTAAATCAGAAGTATCAGTACAAACAGCATTACTAAATTCTGTACATTTAAGATGTGATCCCATGCCGAATAATTCCCATACGGAATATCGTTTTCAAGAGAATAATCTATTATTGTTATATCATCTACTGTTTTCTGGTATAATTCATAATCTGTTTGATCGTATTCTTCAAAACTTTCAAATTCCTTCAGGTATTCCTCATCCAACTGACGATTTTCCTTTGCCACTGATTTCCAATCTGACTTGCTATTTGTTCCTTCTGCTCCAACATATATTATATTTATGATGGCTAATATCAACGTCAATATAATTATTGTTTTAACATTCCATATTTTCTTAAATTCATTTATCAGACATATCATCTTATAGTACCTCCTGACATCAGTTCGTTATATCTTTCCTCAAATCCTTCTCCCATGAGTTCTTCACGGGTAGACGTATCAATTATCCTTCCTTTTTTCAGAAAAACTGCGCTGTCGCAGATTTTATCCAGCTCGCTTAAAATATGACTTGATACCAAAATAGTTATGCCGTCCTCTTTTGCAAGTTTTAGTAGCATCTTTCTCATTGCTGAAACTCCGTCAACATCCAATCCATTCATAGGTTCATCCAGTATCAGCAGACTCGGCTTTCCTATAAGAGCCAGTCCGAGTCCCAGTCTCTGTTTCATTCCCAATGAATAATTTTTGAATTTTCTGTGGATATCATCTTGTAATCCTGTAAATTCTATTACGTGCTCCAGATAATCTTTCCCTGTTTTATGCATATCCGAATATAATTTCAGGTTTTCATATCCACTCATCCAGTCATAAGCTGTCGGATTTTCGATCAGGCAGCCTACTTTACCCGCCGTATCCACTTTCCTATTTTCAAATTTATTCTCATATAGGATTACTGTGCCTGAGGTTATACCTGTAAGCCCGCATATAACTTTCATAAGCGTTGTTTTTCCGGCACCATTTGGTCCTATAAGACCTATTATCTCGCCTTCATCGGTCTGCATATTGATATCATTTAATACCGTTTTCTTTCCATACGTCTTATTTACATTTTTTAAGATCAGATTCATACTTTTAGCTCCTTCACTCTTTTTAGATTATATTTAGAAATTTAATCATCAACTTATGTAATACTATAATTTTTGAGTTCCCCATTTTCCAACACAAGTGTATAATCTGCAATTGTATTCCCAAAGTCAAAGTCATGTGTTGTTATAATCACTATCTTTCCATTTTTTTCATCGCAAATTTCTTCCTTCATTTTATTTATCATATATTTATCTACTCCATCCGTTGGTTCATCCATAATCCATATATCAAAGTTGCTAAGCTCTTTAACAGAAAAATTTAACTTTTGCTTCATTCCTTTAGAATAATTTCCATATAAGTTATTTCTATCTTTGTATAAATCATACTTATATAATACTTTCTCTATTGTTTCCTTGCTTTTCTTACTTTTATACAATTCACTAATATATAAAAGATTTTCATATCCTGTAAGATAATCCAAAAAAACTGGTGTATCTGGCATATAAAAAAAATGTTTTCTTAATTCCTTTTTATATGGCACAGATATTTCTTCATTATTAATAACAACTTTTCCATTTGAAATCTTTGTTAGTCCCAAAATAGATTTTAATAGCGTCGATTTTCCCTCTCCATTTTTACCATATATTACATATATTTTACTTTCTTCAAATACATAATTGACATTATTCAAAATATATTTTCCTTGTACAATTTTTGTTAAATTATTTAACTTTATAGTTGACATTATTACTCCTTATTAAAAAATATAATATGAAATTTCGTATATCGTTAGCATCAGCCACAAAATATAAGCCATTATTTTTTTTTCATTTTTATTAAGTTTGTTCTTATATATTATTAAAACAAATATATTGTAAATGCTTGTAAATATAACATTAATAAATATGGTTTCTCTATTTCCAATATTATTATAGAAAAATGAATAAACAATATTATAGATTGATAGAAGTCCAAAAGATTCTATCAAATTTTCAAATAAGTCCATAATATATATTTTATTATTTTTCTTTTTACTTATAATATAATCAATTCTATTTCCAATGAATATTGTTAAAATGATAGTAAAATATTTAATCCACTGTGTAATCGCTATAATTATCATATGCATATAACGCGAAATAAAAATATTTTTTAATTTATCAACAAATTGAATAGCTGATACTTCAACTTCCTTATCATCTTTTAAAATATTAATTGCATTATCAAAAATTCCTGCTATTTCTATATCATATTTGGACGAAATATATCCGTACATTATTACAGAAACAAGCCATATAATTACACATAGTAATTTTACATTTCTTTTTATAATACTTTTTTCAATACTCATACCATTACTCTACTTTCTATAATAGCAGCTACATAAAGCAATATTATCCCAATTGCAATTTCAATGCTTTTTATTTTAATTACAGTTCTTATCATATGTTTAGAAATGATCTCTTTATTTTTTCTTCTAATTTTATTTATATATAATATATAAATTCCAAATGACCATCCAATTATACTAACAGGCATTTCAATAATACCATGCGGTAAAATATTTAAAACAACGTTACTCAAAATCATATTATCTAATGCAGAATGAAATATGTATCCAAGTGTAATCCCATTAATGAATATCTCAACAATATTATATAATCCAAATGTCATAATTCCTAAAATATAAGACCATAAAAATAAAAAAACATTATGAAAAAAAATTTCTTTATCTATCCCATTTTCATATTTTGTTATTTGTATATTACTTATTAGTCCTTGTGGCAAAATTAAGCCTATCATAATCGCTATAAAATATATAATTGCCGTAATAATAATTACCTTTTTTTCAATTTTCCAATACATCTATATATTCTCCCCACAAACTTTTTCTATCTTTATGTAAATATAATATTAATACTAATATTACAATAATTTGATATATCAAAAAATATTTTCTTAGATTCGAAGATGGATTTATAAGTATTAAACAAAAGAAAATTGATTGAGTCATGTTCCATCTATTATAAAGCTTCAAATATTTTTTTTTACTAATAAATTTGCTTTCACAATAATTATTGTTAACTAAACTAATTATTGCAAATGAAATAACACATAACACTATATGTAAATAAGATATTATTACTTTATACCAATCTGTATTGTTTATAACACCCACATATACCACTATAACCGAATTCAAAAAAAATAGAAATTTTATATAATATTCACACCTACATTTCAAGATATCTGAAATACTAATTCCAGAAAGCCAATACCTCTCAATAATCTTTTTATCACTATCATTTTTTATTAATTGATTTACTAACGCAATTTCTGTCTCTATGCACGATACCCATATAATTAATATTAAACTATTCTCTTTTTTCATTGCAGAAATCACACTAATTGATACTAAAGTCATAAAGAAATATATTAGTATTTTATTTATAGTTTCCTTTTTTTTATAATTTCTTATATTAGCAATTTTTTCCTTTATTTGCACCGTAAGTTTATTTAGATGATCATAAATTTTAATTTTTTCTTTATCTTTCTTGCATATACTCTTTTGTAATATAAATAGAACAATTGCTTTTAAAAGTATTTTTAATATTAACAAAATACCTATTAAAAATGTAATTAAAAAATATAAATTTTCATTCAAGCATTTAAATATACTGGTAATTTTTTGTATTTTATTCATTTGAATAATCATCGAAAATGTAACTACTTGTGTAATTATCCATAAAATCATATTATTTCCTGTTTGTATTTGCCATAGTGAAATATAGACTTTAATTTGATATAGTGAGTATATTTCAAGTGCACATAATATAAGGTAAATGTTTAAGTCCGAAAATCCATAAACTAACCCTATAGATAAAAAAGAAAAAAACAATTGTTCCATAATTCCATATATTCCGACTATTGAACATTTTTTCATCTTGTAACTCAAAGATTTTCTATATCCTAAAGGATATAAAAAAAATAATTGTGTCTGCTTATGTCTAAACATATCTTTGTGAAGTTCTGTATTTGTTGACAGCAATGTAATAAAAAAGAAATACAACAAAAAAAGATTTATTATTTCCGTCTTTTGAATTTTAAAGCTATTAAATGCAACCACCAACGTTAATATTAGAAAAAAATTAAACATATCTATAGATATTGACTTAAAATTTAAAACTCTATTTTCTCTTAAATTCCTTGCTAATGATTTCATTTCTAAAAACACTATTTTCATAGCTATTATCCTCTTATTGTGCCCATGGCAAAATGCCATGGGTCTTTAAAAATTTACTACCAGTTAACAAAAGCTGTTTTTCCCTTTTTTAGCTGCCTTGTAATAGTACCTGCACCTACCGATATTAGTGCTAAAACAGGTGCTGCAGCAGCAAGTTCAGGAATAACTGCTGCTATTGTACCAGCAAGAGAAGATGCAGAACTAAGACTAGATGTACTTGAACGAAGTGCATTGTAAATTTTTGTTGCATTTGATTTTGAAAAATGAAATGTTTTAACTAAATCATACATAAATTATAAATCTCCTTTTCTTTTTATTGCTATAATTTCTGTTAACAAAAACTATTTTATATCAAAATAATATTTTTTTTCATTCTAGTAATAAATGGTTAATTTTATTGCTTATGTGTTAACAAATGCATATCCAAATTAAAAACTCTATATTTAACACTAATACCTGATTTTCTAAATCAGGTATTAAAACTAAATATAGAGTTCTAGTAAAATTTTTTATTTTTTTATAAAGCATTAACTCAATCGTTGCCATAATGCATTCAACCACAAAAACATATTGCTTTTTTCCTACTAAATTTCCCCACACGAATATACTGATAAATATAATTGCTCCCTTCATTTTCCTTATTAGTAATTGTTTTTCACTTTCGTTTTTTCTTCTTTCAACAAAAATAAATAAAACAATAATCTCTATTATGAGTAAAAAAAACATATCATAATATACAATTTCAATTTTTTCTACTAATACCGGTATTATAGTCGTTGAAGTAACTGAATATAAAAGGCATATCTTATTATTAGAAAAATGATTTCCCCCAACGTATCTCCTTAATATTAAAAGAAAAATCATTGAAAATATAATTAATCTTAATTTATCCATCAAGATACCTAGACATACGATGACTACTACTTTTATAGCTTCATTCAAAAAGACTTCAATTCCATATACGAGAATATTAAATTTATCCTCTTTCATTTCAAATTCCATTTTTGTTATTTGTTTTGCTATAATTAATGCCATTTCATGTTGAATATCCATACTCACCTACTTTTGCAGTATCAAAGTCTGCTCAAAATAACCCTCTGAAATACTGGTGCTTTTTGATACATTCCTATACTTTTTTAATATTTCCTTTACATTATAAAGGCCTAATCCTCTTCCTTCCCCTTTTGTTGAATAACCATATTCATTTAATCTGCCTAATGCTATGTTCTCCTGATTAAATGTATTCTTCAAAATCACAACAACTGATTTCGTCTCTTTAATAATATTAAACTTTATCTCTTTCCTCTGCTTGCATGCCATAGCAGCTTCAATTGCATTATCGAAATAAATCCCCATTATACGGTTTAGATCAAAAATATTAATATAGAAATTATCGATTTCATGTAATATATCAATTTCAACATCTATACCCATTTCATGAGCATAGATAAGCTTAGAAGATGCTAACCCTTTAAACCCCATATCTTTTATATTAGACAATTGATTTAGCTTAAAATTATCTCTTAAAAGTCTTCCACTCTCTTTAAAAACACTATCATTAAAATATACTTCTAATTTATCATAATCTTTTGCTTCAAGATATCCTGATATTGACGTAAGTATATTTACATAATCATGTTTAAATGCCCTTACACTCTTATACATTGCCTCAATCTGCGATGTATATTCTTTTAAACTGTTATACTGCATCTGCTCGTTTCTCATCTTCTGCCGCTCACTGTATATACAAAAGGTCACAACAGAAATAACCATCGTCAAAAACATATACCCACCAAAAATCATAAGGTTAGTTTTGGCTATCTGTCCTGTAAAATTACTCTTTCGTGTAGCCCATCCATTAATAAGAAAAGCTGCAGCGCAAAGCACTATGTTAAAAGCTATCAAAAAAATCAGTTCTTTGCATTTAGCCAAATCATATGTATTTGCCAGCTTATTTTTTATTACGGATATAACAAATGCAACAATAAAATTTGTAAATGTAATTATAAGCATGAGTAGAATGTCAAGCCATATTTTTGTCTCATGATATTCCTTTATATAATCATTTTTAAATGCAATTACTTCCACTATATAATTACATGCAACCACAATGATATACGAAAATGGAATGTACAACAAATAAATTTTTTTGCACTTGAAAACACTTAAAAATACAATTGCCATTAATAAACACGATATAACAAAACTTATTTCATTTGTCAAAAGTAATGCTGCTATCCATACTATCAATATATCAGCTACATTTCCTATCAATAATCTCTTTGTTTGAACAATCCCCTTTAATAGAAAAAAATGTATTATCGGCATCCACAATGCAGCCACAAAGCAAGTTAAAATATTAACGCTTACCATATTTCAAAAATCCTCTTTCAATTATAGATTATTAATTATAGCATGTTATACTATAAACTTCTATATCCATGATTACTATTACACAACTAACGCTTAGCACTATTTTTATGCAATTTATTATTTTTTTGTATAATTTATATCAGCGCCTATATAATTTACATTATAAAATAATATTATTACGGAGGATAATTCATGTTACTATCAAACTTCTTTATCAAAATTGCTATTTACGCTGCTCAATCACAGTGCTGTATATTTTTCCATAAGGTTCAGGTTCCTTCAATTTTAGAAAACAATTCTACAGAACAATACACAAAATCACTCATAACTCAAGACAATAAAAATTAAATATCCAATATACTAAAATTAATAACTTAATAGAGCAGACGGCATTTTATTTATGCTGTCTGCTCTATTATAATATATTCGCGACTATTCAAAAGTCCTGCTAATTTACCATGCAATAAATGTAATTCTTTTTCTCTACCTACAAGCATCCTGCCCTCCACCCAAAATATATTATATTGCTATCCTCTTCCTAATCTCGTTAAAAATAACAGATTAAGAAGAGTATATATTGTTTCATTGCAATACCTATGTGTAGTTATACATTAAGCTCGTGATTCCAAATGGTCAAAGATCATATTGGTAGAATAGTTACGTGTAATTTTTAAAAAAGTGCAAATTTTGCACTGTGCAGCTTGACAAAGTGCAATATTTGCACTACTCTATATTTAGAGGTGCAAACATGGGAGAATTAAAATCTTTACGAATTGAGAGAAAATTAACACAAAATCAAGCTGCGGATATACTCGGAGTTTCTTTGCGTTCATACAAATCTTATGAAAATGATGAAAAAAAGGCAGATAGCATAAAGTACAAATATATGATTGAAAAAATATCTGAAATTAATCCTATTGATGAAGAAAATGGTATAGTTGATATTGATTATATAAAAAGAAAATGCTCAGATGTATTTGATAAATATAATGTTAATTTCTGTTATCTGTTTGGCTCATACTCAAAAGGAAAGGCAAAACCAACCAGCGATGTTGATCTTTTAATTTCGACAGATGCGACCGGCTTAAAATTCTATGGATTAGTGGAGGATATAAGAACTGCACTTCACAAAAAAGTTGATGTACTTGATATAAATCAATTGAAAGATAATTTTGAGCTGACACAGGAAATACTAAGAGATGGAGTAAAAATATATGGATAATGTTAAGAATGATGCTTATTATGTTAAAAGGTTGAAACAGGATTTAGAATTTGTTGTTACACATATGAAAAATGTTGATATTGAGGAACTTAATGCAAATGAAGTCCTTCTCGATTCCATGTTATTTCGTATGATTCAAATATCTGAGAATGCAAAAAAATTGTCAGATGAATATAAGCTCCACAGAGGAAACGTTCCATGGAATGCAATCTATGGATTGAGAAATCGTATAGTCCACGATTATGGAAATGTAGATAGGAAAAGACATCGATGAAGTTGAAATTATTTCCTCTATCGTAAGTGTCATGGTGGAGCAGCGTACTTCTCTCGGACTTAGCCAGAGAGAGCTTGCTGCAATGTGTGGTATTCCACAATCATCCGTAGTTCGAATCGAATCCTGCAAAACAACACCAAACCTCGGAACACTGCTTAATATTTTTCAGCATCTCGGTTTACAGCTTACAGTAAGACCTACAAAACCTACCGTTTAAAATCAAGGAGAATCTCTGCGAAGAGGTTCTCCTTATCGGAATCTCACCGAATCATGCCTAACGGCTCGTGGGCTATACCACCAGTAGGGAATCTGACCCTGCCTTGAAGATTTCTATTCACTTTTCTTACGTAGCTGTGTTGTAGCACAAGCATTCATGTAATGCAACAGGCAATTTCGCTGCTGTATGGCTACCTAAAATGAATTTTAAACAATAAAAACAAGACCTCCCATTACACTTTTCAGTATCTGAGAGGTCTGTATTTATAAAAAATTTAATCGACTGACAGTCCAATTTCATTTAACGCCAAAATGTTTTCTTTTACACATAGAATTTTTTTATTTGCTGTATATTCTCGCCTCATATGGTTGCAACCATTCGGACTCCGTTTCATGATAATTGCACAATTCACATTTTTGATCAATTTTTTGAAACATCAGCTTTTCATTTGTAAAATTCACGATTACCAATAAACCTTTGCCGTTTACTTCTCTTTCATATGCAAATAATCCCGGATATTCTTCGTACATCGGGCGAAACTCCGCCTGTCTCACAATATCTGCATGGTCATGGTAACACTGAATCAAACGCTTATAATAATTGTACAATGAATCCGGATCATTCACCTCACTCTGTGCATTGATTGTTCTATAATTATCATTGCATTTAATCCATGGCTTTCCACACGTAAATCCTCCATTTTCCGAGTCATCCCACTGCATCGGCGTTCTTGCATTATCTCTTCCTAACTCTGAAAAGTATGCAAGTACTTCATCCGGATCCTTGCCTTGTCCGACCGCTTCCTCATAGGTTCTTTTCGCCCTTATATCATCCATATCATTAATATTCTTCCACTTAACATTGGTCATACCAATTTCCTGTCCCTGATATATAAAAGGCGTTCCATATAAAAAGAAATAGATACTCGCCAGTGCCGATGCACTATAGAAACTAATATTTTCTCTTTCCAGAAATTTGTTCAGGCATCTGGACTGATCATGATTTTCTAAAAAGATAGCACTCCAACCGATTCCGCTATTATGCGCTACATGTGTAAACATTTTTTTCTTCCACCGTTCTACCGCATGAATGCTTGATTTATCATTTTCCCCTTCCATATTTTCCCATCCAAAATCGAAAATCATGGAAAAGTAACCATTCTTTCCGGCATACCGTTCAAAAGCAGCATCGTCAACTCCAGGTGCTTCGGCAACTGTCATACAGTTATATTTATCAAAGCACTGCTCTTTCATCTCATCAAGGAATGTTCCGATTCCCTTATAATCCGTAAGTTTTTCAACCGGATATCGTTCCCCATCATTCGTAGGACGACTGGCAAAACTTAAGTCTTTTTTGATAAAGGTAATTGCATCGATACGAAAACCGGCGATTCCTTTTTCCAACCACCAGTTTATCATCTCATAAATTTTTTGACGCAGCTCTTTGCATTCCCAGTTCAGATCCGGCTGTTCCTTCGCAAACGTATGATAATACCATCTGCCATCCGGTAATCTCGACCATACGGATCCGCCAAAATTGGATCGCCAGTTATTCGGTTCTTTATCATTCTCCGTTGTTCGGAAGTAAAAATAAGACGCTTCCTCACAATTAGGATCCTTCATTGCCTTCTGGAACCAATCATGCTGATCCGAGCAATGATTGACCACCAGATCCAATATGATTTTAATCTTTCTTTTTTGAGCCTCCTCTATTAAATGCTCCATATCCTCGTTTGTTCCAAAGATTGGATTTACCTTGTAATAATCCGATATATCATATCCATTATCCACAAGTGGAGAAGCGTACATCGGGCATATCCATAATACATCTACGCCTAGATTTTGGAGATAATCAAGCTTCTGGATAATTCCGTTAAAATCTCCGATTCCATCTCCGTTGCTATCCATAAAACTTTGCGGATAAATCTGATACACTACGGACTCTTTCCACCAATTGTTTTTCATTCACAAATTCCTCACCTTACTTTATTGCCCCTTCTGTAATACCTTTTACAATGTATTTTTGACTAAACAAATAAAAGATAATAATAGGAGCCATGCACATAACCAATCCGGCAGAAGCCAAATCCCAACGTTTTGCAAATTGTCCAAAGAACAGATATGTTTTTAAAGGCAACGTCTGTAAGCCCTGTTTATTAATAATCAGCGATGGTAATAAGAAGTCATTCCATGTTCCCATAACATTAATAACTGCAACCGTGACTATAATCGTTCTCATCAAAGGAAGCACGATTGAAATAAACAGACGTATTGAACCACACCCGTCAATTGTAGCGGCTTCCTCCAATTCCTCCGGAATATTTTTTATGAACCCATGAAACATTATGATTGCCATACTTGTTTGAAAGCCCATATACATAAAGATCAAGCCACCACGAGACAGCAAACCGATTTTGCTTGCAAATCCAACCAATGGAAGCATGACACACTGAAATGGAATCAACATAGAACCTGCAAATATCAAAAAAATAATCTTACTTGCTTTGGTTTTATAACGTACAAGTACCCAGGCCGCCATAGCCGATATCAACAGCACCAGAACCGCTGTCACTACCGTGATAAGCAGCGAATTCATAAAAGATCTTATGTAATCCAGTTCTTGAAACGCATTCTTATAGTTTTCAAGTGTGAATGTTCCTTTCGCCGGAAATCCCAACACATCTGTAAAAATCCCCTTGGTCGTCTTGAACGAATTCATAATCAAAATATAAATCGGAAACAAAAAAATGCATCCAAGAATAAGTCCTGTTACTCCATAAGCGATTTTTTTCTTCATTACATTTCAACCTCCTTGCGCTTTGTTATAACCAACTGCGTAACTCCGATTCCTGCCACAATAATCAGAAAAACGATTGCCTTTGCCTGTGCAAAACCAAATTCATTTGCTCCAAAGGCAGAATTGTAAATGTTTAACGCAATCATTTCTGTTGATTTGTATGGTCCACCTTGTGTCAAAGCTAAATTTTGATCAAACATTTTAAATGAACTCGAAATAGATAAGAATAATCCGATTGTAAACGCAGGCATCATCAACGGAAGGATGATATATCTCATGAGCTGCCATGAGTTTGCTCCATCAATTCTTGCTGCCTCCTTAACCGATTCCGGTATCTGCTGAATCTGCGCAATATATACGATCATCATATATCCCGACATCTGCCACACAGTCAAAATCAACAATCCTATAAATCCGGTTTCCGGATTCGACAGCCATCCGCTAAAGGCTGCAATTCCTGTCTTTTTTGAAAAAGCTTCAAAAATCGATATAAAAATAAACTGCCAAGTAAATCCAAGCAATAATCCGCCTATCATATTTGGCATAAAGAAAATTCCACGTAACAGCGTTGCGCCTCTAAATTTCTGTGTCACTAACAACGCCAGAGCAAAGCCAACAAGGTTTACCAATACAACTGCGCACACCGAAAAAAGCGCAGTAAATAAAAAAGCATGTACAAATGAGTCATCTCTCGTAAAAATGTCAATAAAATTTTGAAAACCTACAAACTTAATGTCCGAGCCTACAATTCCATTCCAGTTTGTAAGGGAATAGAAAAATCCAATACATGTAGGTATGATTACAACAATACAAAATGCAATTAATGACGGTGCCAAAAAGCCCCAAAACCGTAATTTACTTTTTCTCATACTTCTTCTATCCGTCCTTTCCAAACAAAGGATTTTACCCTTATTTGAATTTCCGGGATAGAAGCTCTATCCCGGAAACCTCTTTAACTCTTACTAGTTGTTCTGTTGTTTTCTTAACTCACTCCACTGCTCGATACAGGTCTTTGTAACCTCATCCCAATCAGCTTCTCCGGCAAGATATTTCTGTACTTCTACACCAGCCACCTGCTGACCCCATGTATTTGGAGCTCCACTGTATACCCATCCGTTCATGGTATTTCCGGAATTATTTGCATCCATAATTCTCTGTGAAAGTGGATCGGATGCTTTTATTCCATCAAAATTATCATATGGAGGAATAAACTTACAATCATTCACAACAATTTTCTGTGCTTCCGAATCGGTGAACATCCAATTGATGAAGTCTTTTGCAGCAGCTTTCTGCGCATCGGTTGCCTTGCTATGAATTGCCCAATATCCTGATACACCTACAAAATACTTGCCATCTGAATATCCCGGAACAGAATATGGTAACATATCCAATTTTTGAAGGACTGCCGGATCCGTTGTCTCTACTGCTGGAGCTACCCAGTTTCCCTGCTTGATACATGCAACACGTTCAATGGCAAGTCCACCCTCTAATGATGTTGTGTAGTCTACAGAATTAAGATTTGCCGTATTGTTGGCATTGGTTGTATAACTGGCCTGAAAATCAACCATTTTCTTATAGTCTTCAAAGCCGGTTCCCGGAAGCGAATCTGCCGCATATGCTTCATTCGGAGTCTTAAAGTCATGTGTTAAAGCAACATTAGCGTCATGGTCTCCTGCAATCCATAACTCCTTTGTCGGGTATTCCATAACAGCTTCCAGATTCGGATATTTATCCTTCATCTCACCATTATCGATTTTCTCTTTCAAAGTATCAAAACCGGCCTTCATGCCTTCGAAATTCATCATAGAATCTACAGAAACTCCAGCATCCTCAAACATCTGCTTATTAATAACGAATCCATAACCTTCCATGTATAACGGAATGGCATATACTTTTCCGTCTTTTGTAAAAGTATCCGTTGTTCCTTCTAATGCGTGCTGCATAATATCCAGATCAGAAACATCTTCAATAACGTCTCCGTAATCTTTCATGTCCGAAAAACCACCTACAGAAAAGATTGTTGGTGGATCCGACTGCATCTTTGCTTTCATTGATGCGCCAAAATCATTTCCTGTGACAGCTTCAAGATTAATTTCTACATTTGGATGATCCTTTTCATATGCTGCAATTAATTTCTTGTATCCTTCATTTGCCTCAATCTTACTCTGGAAAATTGTAATCTTTACATTTTTTCCACTGTTTGCTCCTGTCGAGGTATCTGCAGAATTTCCGCATCCCACAAATAATCCCCCAAGCATTAGCACTGTCATTCCAACTGCTACTAACTTCTTTGCTTTCATATATATTCCTCCTTTTTGTGAAACTGTTCCACATCTGATCAAAAAAAATTTTTCTTCTATGGATGCCTCGTTTTGTGCCACGGAACTGTCCACATCATTTGTGGAACTGTTCCATATCTGTAATATACACTATGCGTAACTATATTGCAACATAAAAATGCAGTTTATTCACAGATTCGTTACTATATCCAAAAATCATCTTGATTTTTTATTAAAAATCACTAGAAAAAGGAGACTATGAAGAAAAGTCTGTAAATAATAATCTTCTATGATAATGAATGAGCTGGAAGCCTCTTCTTGCCATAATAAAAGGCCTCCTATGATTTATATTTTACCATAGAAGACCTTGCTGTTATTAGCTATTTACAGAAAAAGTTTCACACACTCCTTTGTGCCAATGCTCTCCATTCTACAAAGTATCGCCCTTTTTATATTTTACAGGAACCAATACTTCCCTTTTCTTAAGCGGTTGATCATTGATCAGTTTAATAAGCATATTCACACTTTCCTTTGCAACCTTCTTCGCATCCTGTACAATTGAATCAATCGAATGGTAATTGAAGTCCGTGACATAAGTTCCATCATAAGCCAATATTTTTTTGTTTTTTTCTGTCTTGAGGAAGGCGGCTGCACACAAGTCCAAAGCCATAATTCCATCAACGTCCGGATATTGATCCAACAATGTTCTGGTACGTTTCATACACAATTGATAGTTTATAACTTCCTCCCATTGAAAAGATTCAATGATAACCTCCCTATTATGCTTCTCCATAACATCGATAAGGGCTCTCGCGCTATCGGCAGAGGCAAGTTCCATCCTGGTCGGATCACTAAAGCACATCACTTTTTTACAGCCTTTTTCCAAAAACAATTCGCCCGCTAAAATTCCTCCCTGATGATGATCCGATGTCACCAGCGGGATTCCCGGTATAATCCGATCCAGTGAGATAATTGGTTTCTCAATATTCATATAATATTCATCAGAAAGAAACGCAGATCCTACAATCAGTCCATCGAACAGATTACGTTCCAATGTATCAAGATATTCTCTTTCCTTGTCCTGATTTCCTCTGGTATTACAAATGACCACATTATATCCGTATTGATCTAATTCTGCCTCAAGATAATTCCAAAGAGTTGAGAAATACGGATGGATAATATCCGGTGTCATAACACCGATAATACCCGTTCTTTTCTTATACAGATTTCTGATCCACTGATTAGGAATATAATCTAGCTCCTCTACCGCCTTCTTAATTTTGTTTTTGCTTTTCTCTGATACATATCCGCTACCATTTAACGCTCTGGATACCGTGCTTGGTGCTACATGTGCCAGCTTTGCAACTTCTCGAATGCTTGCCATAATCTCTTCTCCTCACTTGTGTAATTGCAAACGAATTGCCCTTATATTCCCCTTTATCCTCTTAATTAAATCCGACAACCTTCTGCGACAATCGATAAGCCGCAACCGAAATCTTGCGGCCTCCCTTACCCGGAAGATTCATGGTCTGTCCCATAATGCCATTGCGTAGTTGCTGGAAGATTATAATATCCTTTTCCTTAATATACTGAAGTTCTATTTTATTATACACCTTTTTGTCCATGGAGTCGAACTATTTTTACTTAACAGTCAGCAGTTATACTCTTTGTATTTTCGTATAATAATCATATAACTTATAAACAATAAAACAGCTGCGCTGGTCCAGGCACAAATTTCCGCATAAAAAATTCCGTCTTCACCGATCAGTTTTGGTAACAATAATGCAACACTGACACGCATCACAAATTCTGCAATGCCACTGGCGAGGGGAATCAGGGTATTACCCAGACCCTGAATCGCCGAACGATATACATACAGCAGATACAGTACCCATAGAAAAATTGCCATAATAAACAAATATTTATATGCAATGTCTAACACCTGTCGGATCTGTTCCGGTTCGCCGGATACAAACAGTGACAATATATTGCGTCCGAATAACACCATCACACCTGAGATTACAACAGAAGTAAGCAATGCCATATAAGTTCCGCTGTGCACACCTTTCCGGATTCTCTGATATTTCTTTGCACCAAGATTCTGGCCTACATAGGTTGTAATTGCATATCCGTATGAAACGGCAGCAATCTCTAAAACTCCATATAATTTGTTTGATGCTGTAAATCCAGCCACAAACAGGAATCCAAATCCATTGACTACATACTGTACTGTAAGCCCCCCTACAGAGATGATCAAATTCTGGATTGCAAGAGGAGTCGCCACTTTCAAAAGCCGCAGACTCATTGCCGGCTGTCTGTAGAAGTCCTGTTTTTCCAGTCGGATATCCGGAATTTTCCGTAACACCATCAGACAGTACAGGGCTGAAAATCCCTGTGCGATGACTGTCGCCACTGCTGCTCCGGCTACACCCCAGCCAAAAACTGCCACAAATAACAGGTCCAGTCCCACATTGATCAACGCTGCTACGGTCATTGCTATCAGTGGAGATCTGCTGTTACCCAGTGCTCGAAGAATCGCTGCAAATATATTATAAGCCGCTATGATCGGAATTCCGGCAAAGATCAGCCGAAGATATAGCATTGTCAGGTCAATGACATTATCCGGTGTCTGTAAAAACAAAAGAACATGATAAACTGCCCCTTCACTTACCGCAAGTACAATCACAGAAAGCAGTGCTGTCATGATATAGCTTTTCGCCACCGCGCATTTCAGATTTTCTTTTTCCCTTGCTCCATAAAACTGAGCTACCAGAATAGAAAAACCCTGTGTGATACCTGTCATGATACCGAACACTAGCCATACCAGCCAGTCTCCGGCGCCTACTGCCGCCAGTGCTTCAACCCCTACCACCTGTCCGACGATCATGGTATCTGCCATCGTATAAAACTGCTGAAAGATATTTCCAAGCATCAGTGGTATGGCAAAAGTAATGATCAGTTTTCCAGGTGATCCAGTGGTCATATTTTTTTCATTTGTTACCATAAGAATCTCCTTTTTCTTTTCATCCTTGTCCGATTATTTCACATTGGACTCTGTCAAAACGCAATCCATCACAGAACTCTTTGGTATATCGTCCCACCAGTGTTTACGAACTCTGATAAGGGCAAAAACAAGACCAAGCGCAACAGTATTGATGTTTACACCTCTGTTGGCTATATGCTCCGCATTGACTGTTGGGAAGCCGAAAAGGACTTAAAAACCACACCAGGATCAGACTGTGCATTAAACCCACTCGCCATTGATGAACCTCTTGAATATGCAAGATTATATCTTGATGGAAACTTGCTTGATGTATCGGTTAGTCAAAGTGTCTATATCAGAACCTTTTATCGTTCCTTGATATAGACACTTTTTTTAATAGTCATTCAATTAACTAATTGATATTTTCGCCGTTTGTTGAAATAACTTCTTTATACCACTCGAAAGAATCTTTCTTTCTTCTGGACAAGTCTCCTGTTCCATCGTTATGTTTATCCACATAGATGAATCCATATCTCTTATCCATCTCACCGGTTCCTGCACTGACAAGGTCGATGCATCCCCATGGTGTATAACCCATCAGATCTACACCATCTTCCTCTACCGCCTTTTTCATTTCTGAAATGTGGTGCTGCAGATATTCCACACGGTATGGATCGTGGATGCTTCCATCCTCTTCTAAAGTATCATATGCTCCAAATCCATTTTCTACAATAAACAGTGGTACTTTGTAGCGATCTGTAAACCAGTTCAATGAATAGCGCAGTCCGATCGGATCAATCTGCCATCCCCATTCACTTGCCTTTACGTACTGATTCTTTATGCGATCCTTTTCTCCACGGTAATCATATTCCGGATTGTCTGGTTCTGCTTTTGTACAGAAAGACATATAATAACTGAAACCGATGTAATCGACACAGCCCTGTTTTAACACTGCAAGATCTTCTTCTGTTACGTCAATCTTAAGGTCTTTTCTTTCCCAGTATTTCAAAATATTTACAGGGTATTCCCCTTTTACATGCACATCTGTATAATAATATCTTTTCTGCATGGCTTTTTCAGCCTGCAGTATATCTTCCGGACGGCAGGTAGCCGGATAGATTGGGCACATTGCGATCATGCAGCCAATCTGAAATTTCGGATTAATCTCATGTCCAGCTTTTATCGCTTCGGCACTGGCAACCAGTTCATAGTGAGATGCCTGATACATCAATTCTTCCGCATTTTCTTCCGGTTTAATTATAATCCCGGAATTAGCATAAAGCATAAATCCATCACCGATATCTGCCTGGTTGTTAATCTCATTAAATGTCATCCAATATTTTACTTTGTCTTTGTATCGCTCAAAGCATGTTACTGCAAATTTCACGAAGAAATCAATCAGTTTTCTGTTTCTCCATCCACCGTACTCTTGTACAAGATGCAGAGGCATCTCAAAATGACTCAGTGTGATCACTGGTTCGATCCCATATTTCAGACATTCATCAAACATGTCATCATAGAATTTTAATCCGGCTTCATTCGGCTGTTCTTCATCACCATTTGGGAAGATACGTGTCCATGCGATACTTGTACGGAAACACTTGAATCCCATTTCCGCAAATAAGCGGATATCTTCTTTATAGTAATCATAAAAATCGATTGCTTCATGATTCGGATAATTCTCGCCTTTTAGTATTTCACCTGTTATTCTTCTTCTTGTATTTACATCTCCGCCGGTTACAACGTCCATAATGCTCAAGCCTTTTCCATCTCGATCATAGGCACCCTCCAGCTGATGGGCAGCAACTGCGCCACCCCAGAGAAAATCTTTTCGAAATCCCATTGTTATTTCCTTCCTGTTGTCTTAATTACTTTGTATAATAGCGTTGGGGGCTTTTGCCCCCAACTTTTCTGTTTCTATATTCAATTACATCTTGATGATTATTTCTCATCAATTCTCTTATACAGTGTAATGAATTCATCTGCAAGAATGCGGAATGCTTCTGCACTCATAAGCTGATCTTCTGCATGCATCAGAAGCATGTATCCATTGGAAATTTCACCATTTGCATCCATTGCCAAAAGATCTGCATGAACGTTGTGTCCAAGTGAAAAGGCTTCATCTCCTTGTTTAATCAGCTCTGCTGCCTCATCATATTTTCCTTCTTTCGCACAATGGATCGCATTGATAAAATGTGTTCTTGCTGTACCTACATATGTGATGATCTGAAAACATGACAATTCAAATTTTTCGTTCATTTTTTTCTCCTATCCTGCTATTATTTTTATTCTGATTTTACCAGTCTTCATCCTCATCTTCTACCGGCTGATTCTTCTCCTGAACCAGATTCATCTTGTCAACCTTCTTAATGAATGGCAGATAAACGAAGAATGAAACACAAAGGATCACTAACTGAAGTAAAGCACTTTTCCATCCTGCTAAAAGGAATCCTGAGATAATCGGTGGACAAGTCCATGGGATCTGTGTTGCTCCATATAATGGGCAGATTCCTGTATACAGTGCAAAATACTGGATTAAACATGCGATCACAGGCATTCCAATAAACGGAATTGCAAGCATTGGATTCATAACGACTGGAGCACCAAACAGAATTGGCTCATTGATTCCAAATAATGCCGGAATAATTCCCAATTTACCAAGTGCTTTCAACTGTTTTGATTTTGCAAAGAAGAACATATACATTACAAGTCCGATTGTGATACCTGCACCTGTTATATTGATAAACTGATCATAAAACTGCTGTGTTACAATATGGCCTCCGTTTGCTATTGTAAGTTCTACACCACTGTCAATAATAGCCTGATTTGCAAGGCTGTTTGCCTGTAATAGTCCTGTCATGATTCCACCAACTACTGTTGAACCATGAACTCCGAAGAACCACAGGAATGGTCCTGTAAAGCACATCAGAACTGCTCCACCAAGGGAGTCTGTCATTTTCTGAAGTGGTGTCTGAACAACTTTGTAAATAATTTCAATACCTGTTGTGTCGAATCCAATAGAACAGATACCGTGAATTACTGCAGCCCCTGTCAGGATTACGAATGCCGGGATTAATGCTGAGAATGCATTTGTTACACCTTCCGGAACTCCGGCCGGCATTTTAATACGTATATTTTTCTTCAAGAACCAACAGTAAATAGGCGGTACAATCAATCCGACAATGATTGCTCCAATCATTCCCTGTCCTGCTGTCCATGTCTTATTAATAATTCCACTAACAACTTCTCCACCTTCTGTTGTTATGGACGAAGGCATCAGAATCAAGAATGTTGCCAGTGAAATAATTCCACAGTTGAGTGGTTCCTGATTTTCCAGTTTCGCATAGCTATAGCTGATACCGATAACTGCAATCAACGCACTGATGGAGAATGTTGCGCCACATACCTGATCTAATACTGGTTTGATTCCTGTAGACTCTAATACATCGACAACTGCCTTTACCGGAAAGTTTGACAGGATCAGGAAGATTGATCCGATGATCAGAGGAGACATGGAAGTCACCATACCATTTTTTATTGACTGTATTGCCTTTGTATTAATAAACTTAAGGATTACAGGGATTACTTTTTCGTTAAATTTCTCTTTCATTTGCTACTACCCTTTGCTCTGTTTTTTGCTTTAAATTGTGTATCTTTGTTTTCTCTTATTTATTTTTCGCAAGCTTATATGCAAATTTCAAAACATTCATTCCATTGCACATTCCATAATCCTGCATTGGGATCACATCTACCGGAACCCCTTTTGGATCACAGATCTCTTTTGCTCTGGCAAGCTGATATCCTACCTGTGGTCCGAGCAGTGCTACATCCACGCCTTCAATCACGCGTTCCATCTCTGTAAATGGATATGCTACGATATCAACATCTTTTCCTTTTTCCTTTGCTGCCTCTTCCATCTTCTTTACGAGAAGACTGGTTGACATTCCTGCTGCACAAAATAATCGAATTACCATGATTGTTTCCTCCCTTATTTTTTTCTCATTTGCTTTGATGGTGCTAGTATAACAAGTATTTTTCGTTTTGTCAGTACTTTTTCCTGTTTCTGGTTTCTGTTCCATATAGACGGAATTTGTTACATAAAAAAAACAGGGCATTCTACTTTATTGTGTAAAATGCACTGTTTTCCTTTTCCTTTTTTGTATATTATGATACTTTTTAGTGTATTCTGTTTTTTTTGTTACTTGTCTGGTTACTATTCGTACCATTACATTCTACAACCTTAATGAAATAAGTCTTCCATATCATTTTAAAACAGATCATCTGTATCGTTATGGACGCCCTTCAATTCTCTTCCGATTAATTCCAAAATAAAAACGACTGCCATCTGGGATGTCAGATCATAATCTTCGTCTTGTTTATATTTATACTCTGAAACATAATAATTTATATTGCAGTCACTCATCTTCGCCAAAGAACAGTTTGCCTTATTTGTAATAGATATCAGGCTGCTCCCTCTTCTTTTCAACTTTTCTGCCAACATCAGTGTCTGTTCCGTCTCTCCTGATACAGACAATGCGATTGTAGCTATTCTCTCACCTTTTCCACGAAATACTGGCGTGAACGGATCATCAATAGCAAATGAAAACCAGCCTACATTATTAAAATATCTTGCCCCATACTTTCCTATAAAAGAAGAATTCCCCACACCTACAAATATAATTGACGATGCCTTTGTAAGTAACTTCACAGCTTCCTGGATATTCTCAGCAAATGCCTGTGTCTGCACCCGTTCAAAGAAATCTTTAACCGCAGTAAGATCCATATTGATTTTCTTCTTTTCCTTGCTGCTGACTTCCTGTTTTAATTTCAAACGGAATTCAGAATATCCCTCGCATCCTACCTTTTTACAAAAGCGAAGGATCGTCGTTGTTGAAACATGAACCGCCTCTGCCAGCTCGCGTACTTTCATATATACTACTTTCTCTTCATTGCTGATGATGTAATTATACACATCCATCTCCAACTGATTAAAGGATTTTATCATCTCATGCGTAAACATATGAATTCAGTTCCCTTCTGTTTTTCTCTCTATTCCATTCTTCTTATTATTCACTCAACAACTGGCTTGCTTCCAGTACTGTCTTCTTGCTGCCAGTATCGAACACAGCTAATCCAGCGTGATCATTCCACCTTCTGCCGTTAAGTTCAAGTCGAGTCGCTGCATAATCCCACGGATACAACATCAGTTCAAGATATACTCCGTTTGTAGTCCTTTCGTTATGTCGTTTAATTGCAATATCACAGATTCTGTGCTTCTATCTTATCATGATTTTCCTCATTAATCTATAGATATCCGGGGCAAAATCAGCCTGATCAACACCCTGTTTTTTACTGTTCCAAATTATCGAGCCAGTCGTCGAAACGAGAGCTCCAACGGCTGTTTTGTCAAATTATATATCAAATTGAATCCACCTTATCAATCGGCCATAATTTTCTGAGTGCCGCATAAGAAATCAAAAAGTTTGCGAGCCATCCAGCCGGTACACCAAGCCAGACAAATGCAATACCAAAACGAGGGGCACAGATTAAGGCAACTGACAATCTTATTGCAAGATTTACCATATTTGCAATAAGAAATGGCCACATGATTCCAAGCCCACGAAGGACTCCATCTGTTGCCATCTTGATACCCATGAAAATGAAAAAGTAGCCTAGCCATCTCATATAATCCCCTGATACCTGATAAGCTAAAGCAGTTCCGTCTTTTCCTAAGAATAACGAAGAAATTTGCGGATGCAATGTCTCAATAACTATAAAAGCAAGAATTGCAAAACATAAATCTAACACCAGTGCAGCATGATATCCTTTTTTGATACGTTCGTTTTTCTTTGCACCAAGATTTTGGGAAACATACGGTGAAACTGCATTTCCAATAGATATAAATATCAGTGAAAATACATTCTCTACTCTCATCGTTGCCGAATAACCCGCTAGTGCCTGTGTACCAAATGGATTTACAACCGCCTGTACAATCATCATCCCAATTGACACTGTGGACTGCTGAAGAACCGAAGGTACAGCAATTCGAAGCATTGAACGTAACTCCTGCCCGTCAAACCAGCTAAAGTGACTTTTATATCGGCGCATCCGACTAAAGAAAATCAAAAGTGAAAATACTGCAGAAATTCCTTGTGCAATAAGAGTCGCAAGGGCTGCACCAAACACACCAAGACCAAGTCCAGCCACCATCCAAAGGTCCATAAATATATTTAAAACCGAAGAAAATATTAAAAGACCTAACGGAATCTTTGATTCGCCGATTGAAGTGAACATCGTTGAAAGGATATTGTACATAAACAGAAACGGAAATCCCACAAAATAAACTCGAAGGTACAGTACCGCTTCATCCAATATATCAGCAGGTGTCTGTAATAAACTCATCATTGGATGGGAAAAGCAAAATCCAAACAGACCCAGAAGTATACTTAGAATCAGAAAACTAATTAATGATGTCGACACAATCGTTTTCATTTTGCTATAATCCCGGGCACCAAAATAACGGCTTACAAGAACCCCTGCACCTACACCTGCACCCAATGCTACACAAATGAATACATTCGTAAGTGCGGCACAGGCACCAACTGCAGCAAGTGCAGATGAGCCAACAAACTGACCAACAATAATAGAATCAGCCATATTATATACTTGTTGAAAAAAACTGCCTAGAATCATAGGCATTGCAAAAACAGTCAGTGCTTTAAGAGGCGCATCTGTAATTAAATATTCATCTTTTGACATTGTCTTATTCTCCTTCTATAGAGATTTATTTTATATCTTCAAAACACAAAATGCAAATGCCAATGGGAAAAGTACTTCCAAAACCATCCGAAAATTAGGTACGTTAGAAGAACAGGGCTTCATGCCGGTATATGAACGTCAGGAAATCACTGATGATCTCCATAAAACCTGCGGATTCAGAACGGACTATCAATTCATAACAAAACGGAAAATGAAAGGAATTCAGAAAGAAAGTAAGCGGAGATAAAACATTACTATATTTCGTGTATGCAGATAAAAGTGCCACACCCCTTGTATTTACAGGGATTGTGGCACTTTTTTAACTAATCAACTGTCAAAGATGTGAGTATAAAGCATATCTTGTATAAAAACAAGTTGAAAGATCTTTTATGCATTTTATTCTCTTATATCACTAAAATTCTGTGATTACTTAAATTCTACAACAACCTTTCTTTCACCGGCCACATTTTCAAACATGCCCTTGATCACTTTCTTTGCATTCTCATCTGCATTATCAAGGAAACCATATTCATCGGATTCGGCCTTTTTCTTTGCCTTTTCTTCCGCTTCTGCGACAACTTCTATCACAGCTTCTTTATCAATACTCATGATTGCAAAATTCGTGTCATAGATTTTCAGATCACTGGATTTGATCTTGATTGAATCTTCGTTGATCGTACAATGTGGGATAGTGATTCTGATCTCATCATCTGTTTCTTTAATCTTCGCCTTTTTCACATCCAGGCCAGCAGTAACCGTTGTCTTATACTGCACCAGGAATTTGTTCTTGTTGATCAGCGGGATATTACCCTTTGTGCTTTTGAATACATCTGAGATGATCATCTTCTGGGTAGTCAGTTCCGCCGCATCTTCAAGCGTGGTTTCCAGTGGAATACTTTCTTCTTTTGGGCTGGTAATATACTTGTATGCGGATATCGAGCCGACACTGATTACGACGGCAAGAATTACCGCAATGATTACTTTCCATTTGGTCTTCATAGGATTCGCCTCTCTTCTTTTGTATTGCCTTATATCTTATGTTACTTTATATCATATCACATTATCTTTTCTTCCGGATATCTATTCCATATAATCCAGTTCGAATATCGCAATCTTCTCTCTTGGATCTTCTCCCGGGAACAGGTCCATACATACGATCTCATCTGTGAACATCAACTCCTCCACCGTCATCAGATACGATATATACTCATCTGACGGATAATAGAAGAATAACTGAATCCGTCTCGGCTCTGCATAATAAGATTCTAATATCCTTGCCATCACTTTTCTTAATATCTCCACCGAAAACGGATTAAAAAAGTACATACAGTCTGCCGTCTCCGGTACTGCAAATTCTTCCGCATTCGCAAGTTCTATCTCCACTCTTCCGGACGATACCGCATCTTTTTTATTCTCTGCTGCTTTCTCATAGATTCGCTCATCATATTCGATTCCGATAGACTTACATCTTGTCTGATATGACAGGAAGAAGTCTACTCTTCCTTTTCCACAGCCATAATCAAGCAGTATATTCCCCTTACGGATATATCCTGCATTTGCCAGCCTTTCCAGCACAGAATACGGCGTCGGTTCGTAAGGGTAGCGATACTGGTCTGCATGAGTGTCATCTCGTCCCATCGTCCGAATATTCAAAAGCTTGTCCCATCTTGATTCGTTCTTATCTTCTTTCATCTTTTTTTATCGCCTTCTGCTCTTTCACTTCTTTTATTTTTATCACGCTTCATCCTCCGTTTTCAACCGCTTTTCCACAAGTCTGGTAAATGATTCTGCAAATCTTCTGTCATCTTCGTCTGTCCTTTTTGACGGACCTTTCAGATGATGCTTCTTCTTCGCATTTCTCGCTTTCTTCGCGAGATGTCTTTCCATCAGCATACGATCAATATTCTCATTCGTATACCATTTGCCATTCTGATGGATTCCATATGCTCCCTTTCCAAGAATCATCGCTGCGACACCATAATCCTGTGTTACCACGATATCACCTTTATGGCAGAGACTGACCAGCTTAAAGTCCACAGCATCTGCTCCGGCTCCTACCGTCACTACCTCACTGTAATCCGAATATAACACATGATTCGTATCACACAGAAGAGTTACCGGAATCTCATATTCTTTTGCGATCTGTTCAACGATGGCTACCACCGGGCAGGCATCGGCATCCACATATATCTTCATAATACTTTTCCTCAAATACTTGTTAACAGAAAAACGCCACACATGTGACGTTTTTCCCTATTTATCTATTATCTACAGAACCTTCCATTGGCATCTTCTTGCCAATTATCTATCATTACGAACTAGAATGATCTCACCTTCGGTCTGTAGCGCATATCAGATACTGTATACACCGTTACAAATGCTTCCGGATCTTTCTGGACAATATAGTTCATGAGTTTCTGATATTCACTCTTATCTACAATCGTAATAATCTCTCTGTACTTCTGCATATTATAAGCACCCATCGCTTCATAGAATGTCGCTCCACTGTGCAGCTCATGTAAAATAAACTGTCGTACCTCTTCTTCGTATTTTGTAATAATGCAGACTCGTCTTTTTACATTCTGTCCAAAGATGAAATGATCCAGCACAATACCATTAAAATATGTGCCAAGCACACTTAACACTACCGCTTTTTTATCAAAGATCAGAGCAGACGAAAGTGCCACACACATTCCTGAAATTGACATAGCTTTGCCCAGTTCGATGTGAAGATACTTGTTCATGATCTTCGCTACGATATCCAGTCCACCGGATGACGCATTCATGTTGAATAAAATGCTAAGACCAATACTTACCACCAGAATATAACATAACACATCCAGCTCACTGCTGTTCGTCAGTGATTCAAAATCCGGAAATACATGTTCAAATACCGCCAGATACACTGGCAGCAAGATACTCGTATATACCGTCTTCGCCCCAAATTCTTTCCCGCAAGTTACAAATCCGATCAGCAATAAGACCACATTCAGGACCATCGTAACCGTTGACACATGCAATGGTACATAATGTGCGATAATAATCGCCAGTGCAGATATACTGCTGATCGAAGTCTGACTCGGAATCAGGAAGAAATACACTGCCGCAGCGATAATCCCCACTGCTATCGTCATGACGGCGGTTTCTTTTAACGTGTCTGATGTGAAACCTTTTTTCTTTTGTTTGTTCATTTTTTATTCCCCACTTTTGTAAATAGTTTTATCAATATTTATATTATATCTCTAATGTATCCTCGTAATAATTATTCTTTTTTCATCATATACATTTTTTTCCTTCCTGCTCCAGTCCGTATGACAGTCCCCTCATCAACCAGCTTTTTAAGTGCTGATTCTACTGAAGAACTTCCAAGGCTAGGGCAGGCAACCAATGCATCATGTTTTGAAAACTTTCCAAGCGTGTTTTCCGAATATGTCTTTACAATATCATATATATTCATCATTTAGTCCTACAAATCCTTGTATCATTTTATCTGCTTCAAACACATAAACTTCGGATTGTGACAGCATTTCTTTTACTAATTCATAATTACTTTTCCAATATTGATTGGAAATAAAATAATGTGCTTTCAGATTTGTCTTTAACCATATGTCAGCGACTCTATCGATATCTCCGTTCAGCAACTTTCTAATCATAACAAATATTCTCCACAACTACATCCTTTATGCTTTTCTCTTTTTTCCATTCTATCACAAGCTCACCATTAATTATCAATTTTTTGATATTTTTTCTTTTCCCCCACTGTAAAACAGCCTCTGAGCGTTTCGTTATATAGAGGGATACAAATAAGGGCAAGATCCACCCATGTTTAACAGTAATGTCGTTTGCCATCCTGTTCTCCTATGGGATTTATCTTGATGGGGATTTCCCCATACCCTCTCAATAACAGACGTTTCACTTGTCTGTTGGTTCCACCTAAAGGTGTTCACAGCACTATTTCTAATATCGGAAGGGACAGCCGATATTGAAATACGTGGACTCCCGGCGGGAGGAATAGTCTCAGCGGAAGGAGGAGTATGAGAACAAAAACAAAAATATCTTCTTAGTGCAGCTTATCTCGCCAAGAAACTGAACTACAAACTACTATTCCATCTTCATAGGAAGAGATTCCATCATGTGAAAACTGTTCTGGATACTCTATATCACTAAGTTTCTCGTTTACATAATTATTAAAATTACGATATCTATTCTGTTCATTAAATTGTCCTGATTTCATCGAATTATATATTTCTTCAAGAATACAATATTTTTCATCTTCATACACCCAACAATAGTATTTTTGATTTTTTACAGACTCACATTGATATACCTGATTTAATGAATCCACATACGAAACAAATGCTTGATAATACATAAAGCATTCTTTATCAAAATTAATTTCTAAGTTAACTTCTCCCTTTCCTTCTGGATCCACATCATGTATATTCCATACTTTATCTATACCAGAGTATACGTCAAAACATGAACAAATTACATGTTTGCTATCTTTTTGTGGGTAATACATCTGGTTTGTTGATGTATCCTTAATTGAACCCACATTATTTAATTGTACTTTTGCATGCTCGATTGTCTTTTTCCTAACATTCTTATTACAAGTCCCCTTACTTTCAAATAAAAATACTTTTTTTTGCCCATCAACTCCGATCCAATCTGGTGCCATTTTTCCATTCACCAACGTTCCTTTAAAACTCTTATCTGTAAAATGATATAATTTGTTAATGTTATATATTTCATTTGCAATAATTCTTGTTGCTAACATACCCATGGCAAAAGAAATTACATTTTTATATGAAGTTTCCGCAAATTCATACTCATCTGAAATTACATAAAACCCTTTTTCCTTTTTTACTGCCATTCTACACATTGATGAATAAAATTTTCTTGCATCTCGAGAAATCAGTTTTTTTCCGTAAAATCCATTTAAAATAGCATATTTACTAAAATCTCCTCTTGAAACGTTAAATGATCTATGTTTGGTTGCATTAGGATTTTTTGAATAATCATTCTCTGAATCAAAATATTCATAATTCACACTTTCCATCTATTTTCCTTCTCCTTATCAGATGTAAATTTTTTTGATATCATTTTATTAACTTATCATTTTTCTTCATTCTATCACAGCATCTATTCTTCCGCCATCAGTCTTTCAAACCAGCTATCCAATAGCAATGATAAATTGGCCTACATCTGGCAATTCTTGCAGCATTTCGTCCAGAGTTTTCTGTTTCACATATTTCTGCACATACACCCAACAGGCAAGTACTCTATGGAGCAATCACTCCGGAAGTACCGGCTTCCATCCTTCAGTTACATAATGATGTAACAATCGTTGCTGATGAAGCTGCACTGAGTGAGATTGATAAATAATATCTACTGGACACCGGACATTGCAGTGTAACTTATGAAACGCATTTAGCTTTTGTTAAAAAAGGGAAGCTGTGATACACATCCATATACCACAACTTCCCTATATTTTCATCTTCATTTAATTTTAATCAATTGTCCATTTAAGCAGCTGTTCTTTCACCTTTTCAAATATCTGCATTACAACTACTAACACAATTACCATAAAGATAAATCCAACCCAGGTATGCAAGATGATACACTCTACAATATGACGGATAATACAGAATACCAGGCCAATC
>OFRY01000168.1_pt1 | contig 48748 bp, 50 predicted proteins | sample 1543171 | NCBI WGS metagenome assembly OFRY01 (sample SAMN04209240, study PRJEB22552) | human gut metagenome | biome: gut; material: feces | host: Homo sapiens | place: USA: Oklahoma | reverse complement strand
AAGCTCGTAAATACGAGCTTTTCGAGGTGTGCATCTATTTTATTGCACAAGTATGTGCTACTGGAACAAAAAAGATGACATTAAATTCACCTGATTTTGCGGCTTATGAGATATCTTTTAAAATCACATAACCTGTCATTAAATTTATTATATCATATGCATCAAAAAATGTCAAGAGATTTTTTAATATGTACGGGGCTGTACTCGATTATACAACCCATATCTAAAAGAATTATCTCATATCGCTTGGTATAAAATTTAATAATGCTCCCGCTGCCTGTTCCAGCAAATATTCATATAATTCTTCTGAGCTCGTTATGAGGTAAATCTCAATAACACCGTTTCGCTGCGGAATGCCAAAGAATAATTCGCCGTTCTCATCGCGCTTATAAATAAAATCACGGATAATACCGTAGCGATCGAGCATAACCGTTTCAAGCATTTTCAGCAAATCATTCTGCAAATTACCGCCGTGTATGAACTCATTTGTTTCTTCTAAAGATAAATTATTAACCTCGCAGAATTGCCTGCATTTGCAAATACCGAAATCCAAAGCATTAACTATTGTCATAAAAGTCTTTTTTGTGATCATCATTTACTTCCACGTTAATTTTTATTAAACTCGTCAATCATCCTGCAATACTCTTTTTCCTCGCAGTCGATATAATCCATAGCAAACTGCTCCGCTTCTTCAAGACTGTCTTTCAGCAGTTCAAAATCAACTGCCACTGAAAAAACATCGATTTCGAGTTTTTCGGATTCATCCGCAAAAACTTCAATAGTGAAGCCCTCACAGCGAATATCATTTCCGTCCTTGTCCTCCCGATGCAGATCAGTATCGGGAGTAATCTTCACATAAAATCCTTTGTATTTCATTCAACCACTCTCCTTAAAATCTCATCTGCATATCGTCGTCAAGGTCGTAATCTTCAAATTCGTCCTCATACAACTCGTCATTTACGGAATGTTCAAGGAACAGCGAATTTTCCAAAGCTGTTTGAAGATATTTTTCATCCAGACCGTTCTCTCTGTAACCCTGTAAAATCGTATTGTAGTACTGCTGACTTGGCGGAGAAAGTTCCCCATAATTCATCAGATATGCCATGCCTAAGACTTCTTTGCCATCCAAATCAAAAGACATTTTTTCCTGTCTGTAAAGCCTCGGATAGCCCTCATAACGGTTTAGGGTAGGCAAATCTCTTTCATCAAGCTCCCAGATAAGAACAGGAACACTTGTACCCTTGCTAGGCACAATAGTCGCAACGCCTCTGAACTCCAATTCATAATCCTTGATCTCCGATGTTCCCACAACCTTTGAATGCGGACACCGATATGCCATTTGTTTAAGATTGATGTTGCTGCCATAGGCAATGTATAGCTGTTTATTTTTCATTTTTACCTCCGATCACATAGACATTTCCATGCCCATTTCTTCATCTTCTTCAAAGTCCTCACATTCGCTCTCTGACGGCTCGAAATTTTCATCGGGTACATTTTCGTTTAACTGCTGAACCTCGCTTACAGGCTCGACACGCTGCTCACGGGCGGCTTGTCGTTCTGCTTTCAGCCTTTCACGTTGTTTAACGGCATCTTCGGGATGAAGCCACGCAATATTACCCTCAAGATGTGAAAGCAAGTGCTTGCGGCAGTTTTTAAACTCCTGCCCGTTCAGACCTATTCGGATAAGCCATGTACGGAACGTATAGCGAGGATTTTCACTCTGTGTCACACGGGAACTTGCTGATTTCTGAGTCAGAGCCTGATTGCTGACTGCCAGAACCAGTGAAATATATGCCCTGAGAACTCCTGCATTCAGGCAACCGTTGAACGCTCTTACCTCGATATTGTTATCTGTAAACACTGGGTGTAAATTCAGGCAACGATACCGTGACGGATCGTAATGTGAGTGATACTCACGGTCATCGCCGTACCATAGCCTTTTTATCGTCTGCAAGTCAGTTGGTTTTCTTCGGTTAAGTTCTTCAAGAAAACGCTTGTCCACTTTTCTGCAATAATGCTGCTCACGATCCGAATTTACTTGCAAAGCCTGATAGAGCATATCCTCTTTACTTGCAAAAATGTTTACTAAATTACGAAGCTTTTGCGCGTTATATGGAGCAAAATCAATATGAATATGGATTCCTGTTGTTTCGTTGCAAACGCCTCCGCTTCGGCGAATAGAACGAACCACTTCCTGAAGCGTCGCCATATCCTCGTATTCCAGAATAGGAGTTACAAGCTCGACGGAATACAGCTTGGAAGCCGGATTCCCGTTTTTATTCGTACATCTGATACTTGCGTCGGACATGATTTTCCAACGCCTATTTTTACCGTCGTAAACATCGTATCTGTCATAACTGCCGCCGTAATGCTCGGTCAAGCCGCCTAAAACCTTTGCGACCGCCTTTGCCGCTGCCGACCTTGTTAAGCCTGTGCATTCTACTTCCACACCGAAACGCTGAGTTTTTATCCCCTCAAAATTGCCTGCCAAATAACCAGCTCCCAACAAAAACAGCTTGCAGATTTTCTCCGCAAGCCGTAAATTTTAATCGTTATTCAATTTCCGTTCTGACCTCGTAACCGCCTTTGAAAATAACCAGTATTTCGGTCTTGCTCAGTATTTTTACGCACTCGATCAGCTTTCTTATCAGTACATTATCAAAGGTTTCCAACTCAAATTTCTCATGCTCTATCATATCCATAATTTTATCAAGCTTTGCCTGAGTTTCTTCTGAAGTCTTGTTCTGTGATTTCAGCATTGTAAGCCGCTCACTTAAGCCTTGTTCTTCAGCATACAGTTTTGCAAACTCGCTGTCAAGCTTGTCCTCGTCGCAGCCGCCCGAAGCTATTAAGTTGACTAAATCAGTCCTTGCTTGATCGATCTCTTTCAGCCGCTTTTCTACGGAAAGGATTTCTTCCTGTCCCTGACATTCCAAAACCGAACCGATATTTGCTTTCAAAATCCTCACAATATCGTTACGGCAGGAATAGTAATTGTTGATCGCCCTGAGTATTCCTCTATGCAGCTGTTCTTCCTTTATAGTGGGTGAATCTGGACAATATTTTTTGCCATGCTCCAATCGGCTCAGACATCTCCAAACGATTTGCTTTTTTCCTCGAGCCGCCCAAGTGGTTCTTCTGTAAGGCGTACCGCAGTGTCCGCAGATAAGAAGCTCAGACAAGGCATATTTGCTGCTGTACTTGCCTTGTTCCGTAACCGTTTTATCCGAAATCTTCCGTTTGGAATTGCGTCTTGCAAGCTCCTGCTGGACTCGGTTGTAGGTGTCTCGGTCAATTATCGGATCGTGATGGTTGGTCACAAGATACATCGGACGTTCGCCGTGATTTTTCACAACTTTGTGAGTGATACAGTCGGAGGTAAACGTTTTTTGAAGGAGCGCGTCGCCTACATACTTTTCGTTCTGTAAAATCCTCGTTATTGTATTGGTCCGCCATTCCGTGCTGCCTGTTTTGGTATGTATGCCTTTGACGTGCAATATCAATGCGATATTTTTCATCGAATGACCGTCCAGAAACATGGTGTAGATCAGTTTTACCGTTTCGGCTTCTTCGGGGATTATTTCCGGCTTGCCGTCCGCTCCTTTTTTGTAGCCAAGCAAATGCTTGTACTGAAATTGTACCTTACCCTCACGATAAGCTTTTTCTTTTCCCCAGCTTACATTTTTACTTATCGATTCACTCTCAGCCTGAGCAAAACTTCCGTACAGAGCAATCATAAATTCTGAGGTCATTGTCAGCGTGTTTATGTTCTCTTTTTCAAAAATAACTCCGATTCCCAAGTCTTTAAGCTGTCTGACATATTCAAGGCAATCCACGGTATTTCTTGCGAATCGGCTTATAGATTTTGTGATCACAAGGTCGATTTTCTTGTTTCTGCACATACGGATCATGCGGTTAAACTCGGTACGCTTTTTTGTCTGGGTGCCAGAAATTCCTTCGTCGGCAAAAATTCCTGCCAGAGTCCATTCTTTCTTTTTGTTAATAAGATCTGTGTAGTATGCAATCTGAACCTGATAGCTGTTCTGCTGTTCCTCCAGTTCGGTTGACACTCGGCAGTATGCGGCAACTCTTAATTGGTGGTATTTATCACGACTTTCCGCTGTCTGCACTTTCGCAGGAATTACTGTTACATTCGGCGCTGTGCTCATTTTCGATCTTCCTTTCCGTTATATTTTTAATTCTCACTCCGTTGATAAGCTCAACCTCTACGGTACAAAAATGGCTTATACAAATTCGTGAAACACACGCTTTGAATAAGCCAATATCCAACGTATTTAATTGTTCGTGATTTTCAAGCAGAGCCTTGATTTTATCTGTTTTCTGAGGGCTGTCATTGTAAGTGCAGCAGTCGTATTTCATCTCAGCAAGTTTATAAATCTCTGCTTTAGCTCTGTCAAAATCTACTTGGATTGAATCGGTCATACGGTTGATTTCATTTTGCTGACGGACTATATCGGCAGTAGGTGAATAAATGCTGATCTCGCCGCCGGACTCCAATAAACTTGGATTAGCTATTGCAGAATTCAGAACAGTCAGCACTGCTCCGATTATCATCTGATCAGTCAGCTGATATTCAAATTTGCAGCAATCGGGATTTCTGCAATCCCAATGTTCATATTTCGAATTGCCGCCAATTCTTGAAAGTCTGTGACCACATTCGGCACAGTATGTACGATTTCTGATTTCCTGTAAATCATCGGATATCAGATTAAACGTAGTTGCTTTCCGTATCCGCTTTTCATTTGCTCGTCTGAAAATATCCTCGGCGATCAACTGCGGATATTTGTCGGTACCGAGATACTTCTCATTTTCGATTATCCGCTTGACCATATTTTTGTTCCACTTATCTGAATCTGTATTGTAGCGAATTTTCTCACTTTCCATTAGCTTGGCAATTTGCAGTAGGCTTTTGCCTGAAAGATATTCACTGAAAATCGTCGCAACAGCGCATACCTCTTTGGGATCAGTTGTTATCACTCCGTTCTTCATGCAGTAACCAAACGGTATTACTCTGTTTTTTGCCATATTAATGTCACCTCCGCTTATAACAATACCACAAAGCCTTTGAAATAGCTATATCCAAAGGCACTAAATCTATGATAATGAATTTGTCTATTTTATCTTTTCTTTAAATTTCAATCCGCCGATCAAGTGAAATTCCAACTCATGTTGATTGATTACAACGATCCTCTCAACTATACTCTCAAATGCTGATTCTTCAAACTTGGTTATTGGCTTATCGCGCATTTCAAAAAAGTCGATTAACATTTCGATCTGATTCAGAGTTTCGTCCTCGTCATCGGAGCGTGTAAGCTTTTTCAGATCTGTTTGCAGCTTATTGATTTTTGCCGTAAGCTCCGTAGTCTGCTCAATGTATTTAGCCTCGTCCAGAAATCCTTTTGTTTTCAGCCTTGCGAGGACGTGAGTTTGTTCACGAAGCTTGGCGATTTCTTTGTGAATGTCCATCACCTGAGTTTTGCCGCTGAATTTTCTGAGCTTCAAATCCTGCAATGCTGTTTGCAGCGGTATAAGAACAGTTTTGTAATTGTACAGCAGTTTATTGCATAATCTCACAAATGCTGCATAAATTTTGATATCGGCGATTCGTCCATTGGAACAATCGCTTGCTTTGTTATTATGGGTCCGGCATGTCCAAAATACAGAGTTTTTACTGCTAACACATTTATATGTTGCACCGCATTTACTGCATAAAATTCTTTTAGATAAAAAATGATTGTTATTGATATACTCTCTGTGTCTTTTATTCAACAACTCCTGTACTGAATAAAATATATCTTTATCAATGATTGGCGTATTTACGGACTGAACATAATACTTGGGCTTTTCTCCACGATTACGTTTTTGCATGGTTGGAAGCGTCTCAGTTCTGTATTTTTTCTGAAAAAGCGCATCACCAATATATCTTTCATTAGAAAGAACATACTTTACACTTGATGCGTGCCACCGTTCAGCTGTTTGACTGCTCGGAACAGCCATGCTATTAAGCGTATCAGCAATTGCTTGCAAACCATAGCCCTCATTGTACCAGTTAAAAATTTGTTTTACAATTTTAGCCTGTTCCTCATTTACAACAAGCGTGTCATTTTGAACGGTATATCCAAATGGGGGACATGAGTTTCTATATGTTCCATTTTGCATTCTCTTTTTAATACTCCACCGCATATTCTGTGAAATCGAAGTGGATTCCTCCTGCGCCAGACCGCCCATAATGGTGATCATCATTTCATCGGTCAGATTAGCGGTATCGATATTTTCTTTCTCGAAAAATATTGTAATGCCAAGCGATTTAAGCTCTCTGACGCTTTTCAGACAATCCCTTGTATTTCGGGAAAATCGGCTGATGGACTTAGTGTAAATCCTATCGATCTTACCTCTGCGGCAATCCTTTAGCATACGCTGAAACTCGTCGCGCTTGTCCTCTCGGGTTCCGGTGATACCCTCGTCGGCATATATGTCGATCAGTTCTTCAGTTTCTGAGTTCTCAAAAACTTGGCTGTAGTACCTTGTTTGTGCCATAAAGGAATTAAGCTGATCGTTGGAATCGCTTGATACTCGGCAATAGGCGGCACAACGGATTTTTATATTTTGTTCTTCTGTTATTGTCGGCTGTATCACCGTTACTGTAGGCATTTCCTCACACTCCTTTACTTTTTACCAACAAGGATACCACAAATCTTTTTAGAATGGTATCACCAAACCCAACGAAATTATTCGTCCGAACCTGTGCAGTTTTCATGCTTATCCGCTTGTCCGGCTGCTGTGCAGAGACACATTGTGATTACTCCACCTGTACCGCCTACAAGCAAGCCAATTAAAAAGCCTACTAACATCCCAATCCCTCCTACGCTGCATCCCTTGAAGACGGGAACTGACTGTATATATCTTCAGTATTCTTGTTATTGAAATTCTGTTTTTCGGCAGTTTCAAGAATTTCATCAAGCTTATCTGCAAATACTTTTGCCATAAAATCGCTGTATTCTGCCTGTCCGAATTTAGTCATCAAAATCAACTCCAATACTTATTTTCATCGCTTTTTCTACTTTTTCCATAAGTTCAAAATCAACTGAACCCATGTAACTTTTCAGTCGGTACCTGTCTATCGTCCTTATCTGTTCCGCAAGAACCACCGAGTCTTTTGGCAATGTTTTTGAACCGCAGATATGAATATGAGTGGGAAGATAGTGCTTTTTAGCCGTTGAAATCGGCAGAACTACCAGAGTAGGACTATACTTATTTCCCACATTATTCTGTACGACCAGCACAGGACGAATGCCGCCTTGCTCCGAACCGACAACGGGATTTAGGTCTGCGTAAAATATATCGCCACGTTTAATCAGCATTTTCATTCACCTTTTTCTTTGGGACTTCAAAGCCTTTCTTATTCCTCACGCAGTTATGAAGCGGACAGAACAGCACGTCTGTATCCCTGACATACCACACACAGCCGTAGCATGGATGGTATGTAGGCAGAATGCATATAGCAGGAGGGACCTTGACTCCGTAATATCCTTTTATATGCCTTGGTTTTTCTTTTATATTTTCCATTGTTTTTTCACCTCAAAAATTAGTTTAAGTATTATGTAAAACGGCGGTCTGCATTTTACGCAAACCGCCGTAATAATTCGTTTTGCCTTTGCGTGATATTTATCCCCGATACCCGTCACGCACGGAACTCTGCAAGCTGCGGTCAGCTTAACCGCATCATGGGACTCTCACCCGCTCTATCAGCCCTCACTGGGAAGTATCATTATCCTCACACGTTTCATTGCCGACTTTGAAAGCTATTCAAAGGTCTGAACGTCATAGTTATCGCTCACTCGTTTGAGGTCTTGGCGTATGGTTCATATGGCTGCCGAGATTTCATACCGACCGTGTAATTAACGTACTTGCAGAGTTGATATTCTATTGTCAAGATTCTGTCGGGCAAGTTCATCGAACTATTTGTATCGATTTTTCCCTTCACTATTTACTGGCAACGAAATCGCAAAACTACAGGGATTTATTTCTCATTTTTCATTATTTTCAGCATTTTCACTAAAATTCTATTGCATTTTTCGTTCATTGTTTGTTGTGATATGCCATACTCTCTGGCAAGTTTGCTCTGACTTTTCCTTTTCCAAAATATTTGATAGATAATTTTCTGTTCATATGGCTTAAGCTTTTCCATAGCCCTTCTGAGCTTTTCCAAATCATGTTCCAAGCTTAACTGCTCCAATACACGTTCCTCAAGCGGAACAACCGTACTGTCCTTGAGAATTTTCTGCTCGGAATTTCCGCCGTATGTATACTGCTCCAACGAGACAGGTATAACTTTCTTCCAGTTTTTATCCTTTTGCGTATACTCATCGTGATCCTTTTTGGAAAAGTGATCCGTATACTGGCTTTCCTCACATTCCAGAACGCTGTCGCCGAAGCTGATAAACCAGCGGTTTTCATCTTCCTTGGCTTTGAGGTATTCTTCCTCTGTAAATTCGGAATATTTTTCGCTTCCGCCGTTTCTGTTGTATTCAAAATATTTTGTTTTCATTGTAAGTCCTCCGTTTTGATTTTTCTTGTTTGAATCAAAACGAAGGCTTACGGATATTTAGCGGTTATACACAGCCACTTTACTGTATAAAACATAATTGTCCTTTCTCCCGATACTTCGGTATAAGGACACAAAAAACGGAGTCTGCATTCAGCACACAGACTCCATTTTGCCTGAAAAAAGGCGCACTAAAGAAAGGGTACTGAATATGCTGCTTTGCATTTTGCAAAACGACCATATTTTGTATCCTCAGCCCTAATGCATATCAGGCGTTGAATATTGATCTAATAAAAAAAGCCGTCGACAAGACAAACTCCTTTCGGAATCTATCCTGCCGACGGCCTCTCATGTTAATTGACATTAGTCAATAGGTTTGGATAAACCAATCGGTGATCAAAGTATGTGACCCTGATAAAGGATTTACACGCAGCGCTGTTTCAGCCCGACCTTACCGTCTACACACCGTATTTTGTTTTAATATTCGCTGATATTTTCAAATATCTCGATAATATCGTGATGCCTGCCTTTTTGCTTTCTCAGCATTGTTATATGACAGCGTTTGCATTCAACTCTGGTAATATTGCTTTTGTTAGGATATCCCGCTGCTATTTCTCCGCAGTTCGGACAATGCCAGCGTTGAAGACGAGCGAATACGTTCATACCGCCCGGTTCATCTTCCCCTGCAGTTTTATATATTTTCATTCTTATCTCCATATTCTTATTAAAGATTTTTTATGACATTTACAGCGACGCCCTGAATGATACAGTTATCCACGTAGATATCATCCATTTCGCTGTTTTCGGGATGAAGACGTATTCTGTGATTTTCCGGGTAAAAACGCTTAAGCGTAGCTTCATCATCAATAAGAGCGACCACTATATCGCCGGGTTCAGCACAGTTCTGCTGTCGGATAAGCACCAGATCACCGTAATCTATCCCTGCCTCAATCATGGAATCGCCGTTGGCTCTGAGAAGAAAAAAGTCGCCTCTGCCAAACAAAGAAACCGGAAGTCTTACGTATTCTTCGATATTTTCTTCTGCGAACTTCGGAAGGCCGCAGGAGATTGAACCAAGAACAGGAATTTCTACAGTTTCGGAAAGCGTTTGCTTCCGGCGTTTTGTAACAATACTGCGATGGCCGCCATAGTCCAGTTCTCCGTTTGCTTTCATTTCCTGCATATAGCGGCAAATGGTAGCGTCAGACAGTTCTGTACCGACTGATATTTCCTTTATGCTTGGCGATGAGCCGTAATTTGCCGTATAATCGTCTATAAAAGCTATAATTCTTTTGAAATATTCGGGATTCTTGTGACGCATTTTTATATGCCTCTCTAACTGTAATATTCATTTCGTTATGCATATATTATAACTCCTATTGAATTTGATGTCAATAGATAAAAAAAGAGGTGCACAATTACTTATGCACCTTGAACACACTTTCTCCCATTTGCACAAATCGGTCAACTGCTTCTTGTGGAGATTGTATACATATTTCACCCCGATACTGAAATACCCAAGCATAAAACGTAGGACTCAGCTCGACATTTATCTTTACAGTGAAAAAATGTTTATCGCAGCTATGTGTTTCTATATCATCGCCGAACTTATCTATTATTGCTTTCATATGTTTGTTTTTACATTTCAGCGTAACGGTCTCAAGTTCTCCGCTGAACATTTTAAAGGTTTGAGCTATAAAGTCTTTCAGCACAAAATCTTTCGGACACGGTATTGCAATGCTTTCCATAATGGATATATTCGCTAATCTGTCTATTCGGAAAACCGTTATATCCTTATGCTTTTCACAATACCCCACCAAATAATACCTGTCATCATTCCACACGGCGGCATAAGGACTGACCGTATATGTATATCCGTTATGCTTTAAAACCTTTTCTCTTTTTTCGTTATATTCGTAATATTGAAACCGGATTTTCCTGCACTGTGTAATAGCTGTATTTATAGCGTCGGCATAATATATGCTTTTATTGTCCGCTTTATTTTCGTTCGGCTGCTGAATTAAACTCTTTATCTCATTCTTTTGATAAACACTTAACTGTGAAAACAGCTTGTCTATAAGCTCTGCTGATTTTTCTTCCGAAATAAACTGTGCTGCGTTTGCGGCGTCGCAGAGCATTTTTATTTCTGCGGACTCCAATCCTCTGCTTCCGATAAAATATTTATTCTGTGTACTTTTATCGCAGATAACATCATAGCCTGCGTTTCTTAACCTTTCGATATCCGCAGGAATAGTATTTCTGTGAGCTGCCACGCCTTGCTCTGCAAGTTTTTCAATAAGCTGATTTGTTGTCAACTTATGATTTTCGTCTGTTTGTTTTATGAGGATTTGGAGCAAAGCCAGAAGCTTATTCATATTTCACCTACTCAAAAGTATTCCGTAAATGTCGTCGATATTAATTCTTTTTCCGCTGACAAACACTATCGTGCGTTCATATTCGTCAATTATTCTGACCCTGTCGTTCAGAGTCACATAAGCGCCTCCGGATTTCTTTTCGTCCGAAATAAAATATTCTACCGTGATTTCGGGCTTAACGTCAATATTATCTTTTATATATTGAAGTTTTGCGTTAATATCATATATTCTATCTTCATCAAGTTCAATCTTTTCATCTGTAAGCCTTGCAGTTTCCTTGATCTCGGAATCATAGCCTGTAAGAGCCGCAAACGGGGAGAACTGGGATGCACGGTTTTCCCGAGACATTCTCGGATGTTTGCTTGAGGTATGGTGAGGAAGATTGATTATATCCGCATAGCGGCTATCTTTTTCATTATTATCATGCATATTTTTCATCTCTAAAATCAGATTTTGATGTTCTTTTTAAGCCCTTGTTTTAATAATTCATCTTGAACTTTTAATACTTTTTTCTCAATATCTTTAATCTGCCTATCACTGGTATCTAATTGAGTTAGCGGTTTATTGTCCTTAATAGCACCTAATTCTAATTCTTTATATTGCCCACATCCCAGAACACTTTTCTTATCGTCAATCGTTTCTACGACACTAAACTTCAGAATAAAATCATCATTTTCTATATCATCTTTTTCCAATCCAAAGTAACTTGGATTCTCATAGAGAGAGTATAAATGCACGCCGCATCTTGATGCGATCCATACGGATTCACCTATATATAGGCAAACTTTATTTTTGGTTATTCTATTTTCAAGCTCAATCATATATACGCCTGCACCGACAGCGCGTGTATCCATTCCATTATTTGTTTCAAAAAAATCTATTCTCATTTTGTATTTATCCAGCACCTTTCATAATATAACTCTTCAAATCCTGAATTTACTACTTAAATATTTTCACGCCTTATGCCCTCCGACCTGACCGTTGCGCTCGATCGTCGTAGCGCCCTCCTCAAAGTTCATACCTTTCAGAATAGCGTTCTTGCCGTACTTCTTTTTGATTTTCAGCATGGCTTTCTGCATATTCTCCTCACGTTCAAGCCGCTTACTTTCTTCTTCCCTCTGTTTTTCAAGAGCCGCATAATCCGTAAACAGGTCAAGCTGTTCATAGCTTTCTTCGTCAGCTATGGATTGTTCGGGGACAACATGATTTGCAACCACATACATTCTCCGCACCATAAGACTTTTGTCAACTATTTTGTCATACAACTCCGAAACCTTATCAAGAATTAATTTAGTAGACGAAGTGAACCTTCCGATATTTATTGAGCCGTGAGCCGATTTCGGAATTTTCCGTCCGTAACGGTCTTTACTTACCGTACCCTTGTAGTTGTCGGGAACGCCCTCGTGATCGTAACCAACCGTCAGAACCATCTGATCTGTCACCAGCCCCTTGTCCACCAGATCAAGCACAAGCAGATCGGTCATTTCACGGACGATAAGCCTGCCTTTTTCAAAGCTGTATGGGCATTGAAGTACCTGTCCTGAACTGATACTGTTGTTTTCGGGCTTGTACGCTTTGATGTCTGCAATGGTACAAGGCTCCCAGCCCCATGCGTGATCTATAAGCAGCTCGGCGTTTACTCCGAACAGCTTGTACAGCAGATCCTCGTTGTATATTGAACACTCAGCAATATCGCCCATTGTGAACATATATCGTTCCTCAAGCTTTTTGGCATATCCTTGTCCAACCCGCCAGAAATCAGTCAGAGGACGGTGCGACCATAGCTGTCTGCGGTAGGACATTTCGTCAAGCTCTGCGATTCTTACTCCGTTTTCGTCGGCAGGGATATGCTTTGCCACAATGTCCATTGCGATTTTTGCAAGATACATATTTGTTCCTATTCCTGCGGTGGCGGTTATTCCCGTTTCCTGAAGCACCTCCCGTATCAGCTTCATTGTCAGCTCTCTTGCCGTCATATCGTAAGTGCTCAGATAACCTGTTGTGTCAATGAAAACTTCGTCTATTGAATAAACGTGGATATCTTCTGGAGCAATATATCGCAGATAGATGTTGTATATCTGCGTACTGACTTCCATATAGTGTGCCATCTGCGGAGGTGCGACGATATATGAAACCGCAAGTGACTTATCCCGTTTCAGTTCGTTATCGTCATAGGATTCACCTAACAGAAATCCTCTGCATTCCCTTTGGCGCTGATTATTTACTTGCTTGACTCTCTGCACTACCTCGAAAAGTCTTGCACGTCCGGGTATGCCGTATGCTTTCAGCGACGGCGAAACGGCAAGGCATATTGTTTTTTCGGTACGGCTTTCATCGGCTACCACGAGGTTTGTGGTCATGGGGTCAAGTCCACGTTCTGTACATTCTACCGAAGCGTAGAACGATTTTAGATCTATGGCGATGTAGGTTTTTTCAGACATTTTTGTTCTCCGTAAGTTCGTTTAGCAATGCGGAACAGCCCTCGTAAATATCCGCAAACGCAACATCAAACCGTCTGCTGTACCAAGGGTCTGAAACATCATCGTTTCTGCCTGCATATTCAAGCAGCTTGTGTATTTTGTTTTCGGGATCGTCTTTAAAAATACGTCTGATATTTCTCACATTATTAGAGTCCATAACCACAAACAGATCGTATCTATCGTAGTCGCTCTTTTTTAGCTGAATGGCATATTTTCCGTCGTCGCAATACACATTATGACATTTGAGTTCTGCTCTTGCAGGAGGATAAACAGGATTGCCGATCTCCTCCGTACTTGTTGCACTTGATGCGATCACAAACTGCGATGTAAGATTTTCTTTTCTCACAAGGTCTTTCATGATAAACTCTGCCATTGGCGAACGACAGATGTTGCCATGACAGACAAACATTATTCTAATCATATTATTCTCCGCTGTTACTTTTTAATGCCGATAACATTCATTGAATTTAATTGTATCCATTATATCATGTTTTCAACGATTTGTAAAGAAATACTGGCTTCAAGCCGCTATGTCATATCTAACTGTCAGTTGTTATAAATTCCTTTTAGTTTGTGTAAATTACCGAACAAATAATATATACTATTAGTCAGAGAATACAACTGTTAGTGAGGTAATATTATGGATTTGAAAACTGTCGGACAAAATATAAAGAAATACAGAATCGAAAAGGGAATAAAACAGGAAGCACTTGCTGAAATGGCTGATCTGACTCCGAATTATATCGGAATGCTTGAGCGAGGCGATAAAACTCCGTCGCTTAATACTTTGGTCAATATTGCAAATGCGCTTGGAATCACATCAGATATGCTTTTATGCGACGTTCTTAATGCAAGCTATGAAATAAAAAGCTCTCTTGTCCTGGATAAAATAAACAATCTTCCGCCAAAAGAACAAAAGCGTATTTACGCTGTGATAGAAACTCTGCTTGAATTTGCAGAATAATAAGCGTTTTTTTACAAAGTCTGTGCAAAACCACAGACTTTGTCTTATTTTTATTGACTTATTACTGTTTTCATGATATAATAACTAACAGTCATATAGATTACCATTAGTTATATAAAAGGAGCAGCATATTATGAATGTAATAAAACAGGTAGCCAAAATACATAACGTATCAGAGGAAGAGGTCAGACGTGAAATACAAGCTGTAATTCACGCTGCAATGCAGTCAAAAGATCCCCAGGTACAAAAACGCTGGGCAGAAATTTGTAAAAACGGAAAAGAACCTACTCCTGAGAAATTGATACGTTATTTAAGCCGCAAAGTATGCAGTAATTTAAATCAATAACAGAAAAATCCGCCTGAAAACAGACGGATTTTTTTATTTATCCGAATACCATATCCTGTATTCGATCATTTTCTGTTCCAGCTCCAGCTGACTTGCCGTACATTTTTGGTATATAGACATAGAGAGGCGCCGTCTGCCGAAGAAAAGCAGACGGCATTTATTTATATGAAAAATGCAACCGTATATGCGGTATGCACTTATTGATTTCTGAGTTTATCTCTTATGCTTATTTTCTATTTCTTTATTTTGCTCTATATCGTCATTTTGCTTGGCTGCCAAACATAATGCTGACGTAAAAAGCGTTATTGTTCCGCCAAATATACTGCCCAAGATAAACCAAAGCATTTACATTCCTCCCGGTCTATATTCAAATAAAATCCAGATATACACTGAGCAGTTCCGCATATTTTTCTGATTCATGCAATTTAATCAATGCTCTCTTTTCCGTAGCATATATACTTTGCTTCGATAAATTGAATTTCTGTGCAATTTGCTTTATTGCGCATTTACGGCGGTTAATTCCGTATCTCATATTCAGAATGATCTCATGTTTATAAGGCAGACTTTACATAGCTTCGTTCAGCAGATCGTTAAACTCAGGCGTACATATCTTTTTGAGCATAAGTTTTTCTCCGTCATAGCCGACTTTAAGTTCTGATATTTCATATCGTGAGAAATCATTGTATTCAAATATATATTTTTGAAGTCTGTTTTTTATATCGGAAGACATTGAAGACATTAAAGTAACCTTCTTTATATTATGTTCCGCTAAATCTACGGCTCGCTGTGCTGCCACAGACACGGCTTCTGAAAACAGCTCGTCCAAAGGCAGTCCGCTCTGCTTTGCCGCTGCCAATGAATACATCAGCGCTTTTTTCATGTACAGCTCAATATATCTTTTTACTGCGGGCATATCTCCGCCTTTAAGTCTGTCGACGGTATTTTTTATTTCTTTATTTGAAGAAGAAATATTACGTACATATTCAATTACGCTTTGCATTTCCGGGCAGATAGCTTTGCAATGATCATAAATTTCTTCATAATTTATTTTATCCAAGCTGCGTCACCCTTACTTGCAGATTTCTACAGTAAAATTACCGTCGTTATCAACTCTGAGCCTTAACGTCTTTATATATCTGTCGTAGAAATTTTCCATTTCCTTTTCGCTTGCGCTGATCCTTGCTTCTTCATAAATTTTCCTTACCAGTTCCTTTCCGTTTAGGCTGATGATTTCGGGCAGATATTTTTCAAGACAGCTGAACAATACCGCTTTTTTCAGTTCTTCAATATTACCCGAACAGAAGTCGTCTATGGAGCAGTAGTAAATATTATGCTCCGACAACGCTCGTTTGATAGCCTGTCCGCATTTGGAATGTTCATACATTACCAAGAACTCCGCTTTTGTAAGGGTTGATATGAGTCCCCAGTAATCGGAATCGCTCGATACTAAAATAAAGGACGTTATATTATTTTCATAGTAATCGGTACACACTCCCGCCGTCATCTTTATATCTACCAATGATTTCTGATCGGTGACCCGGTTGACTTCTATGTGTTCTATCGGTATTTTAGTGAATTTTTCAAGCCAGTCCCATCCGCTTGTCGTATGATAATCGTCATATAAAACTATTTTTTCTATTTTCGATAATTCATCCTGATTGAGATTTTTCAGAACGCTGTACAGCTTATATACGTCCGAATTTTCGCAGTCGACTGCAATTGCCGTTTTGTAGCTGCGGTCAATAAAATCATATATATTATTTTTTGTTTCGCTGTGAGCGTCCTTGTATTTTGTAAAATCGGTAAAAATATCGTTATGCTGCCTATATATTATACCTAAAAATTTACCGTCCGTATAAAGTATGCTGCCGTGATCTTCGGGTTTCCAATGAATATACATCTGAAACGGATAGTATTCTATATTTTTCATATATATGTTGAATTCACTTTTAAGAACGCCTTTTTTCGTATACTGAGGTATTACAAATAAATCCTTAATGTAGTTCCAGTTTACCCAATCGGGGAACAACTCGAAGCAGTTATCAATATTTGCGCTAATAAGCCCTGCAAGGTCAAGCATATATTTTTCAGAGCGGTAATTTGGTTTTATTATCTCAAATCCCCATTTTTCAAGCTGCTTTATATTATCCTGATCGTAAAAGTCCATACTGTTGAGATTTTTCAGATTAAACCTCATTTCATCGTCGGTCTTTTTGAATTTCTGCATAAGCGTTGTACGAAGCTTACACAAATACCTGATTATCGAAGTTTCCTTATTGACGTACAAAGTCTGCAAAAGTTCGTGATACTCTTCGCCGAAGCATTGCTCCAATATATTCTTTTTCACACCGATCATATATCCGATAGTTGTTACTATTTCTTTGGTGTCTACTGTCATATGCACCGCTCCTTTCTGTTAATTATTATATCAAAAAAATTATATGATTACAACTCCCATAGTTTTCTTATTTCCTCGTTACGTTTTAATTTTCTGAGGGCTTTTTCTTCGATGCTTATTATTCGTTCTTTATCTACATAAAACATATCAGCAATTTCCTTAACCGAATGCTTTCCGCAAAGGCTTAATCCATATTTCAGCCGAATCACTTTCTGTTCTCTTTCGGTCAAGGCGCTTATAACGTTTTTAAATGTTTCCTTGACATTCTTCCAATAAATACGATCAATAATATATTTTTCTCCGTTATAAGCAATGTTATGCCTGTGTTTACAGTAGTCCTCGTAGGAAATGGGCGGTTCGGTATAGTAAAGAGCCAATTTCACCTCTTTCAGATTGAGCCCTGTTACCTCGCTTATTTTTTTAGACATATAGTAATATGAGTCCGAACTGTATTTTTCCTTTTCGGCTTTTACTATCTCTACGGTTTGGGCAAACTGCGCAGGCAAGGGGATATAACTGCTGTTCTGACGGATATATGCGTTAATACCTTGATGGATTCCCGAAATAATATAGCTTGAAAACAATCTATTCTTTTGAAGATCGTATCGTTGGACATATTCAGCAAGTCCTATCACTGCCTCGGAAAATATTTCGTCCAACGGCAAAGAGGTTTTCTCGGCTGCATCGAGTGAAAATCTCAACGCTGTACGCAAATACATTTCAATCATTCTGTTTGTGGCTTTGGAATCACCGTTTTGTTTTCGCAGATACAATTCCTTATATTCGTTTGCTCTTGGCGGATTTATATGACTTATTTGTTCTACCAAATTCCTCATATCGGGACACAATTCTATACATCGTTTATATACTTCATTGTAACGCTCATCAATTCTTTTAAACGCTTTCACTTCCTTTTTAGCTGAGTCAATATTCATCAAATTACTTCCTTGATATGCATTTTCATTTATTTTCGGGTATAATATTTATGGTTGAAGTACTTTTTCGCATATTCAGTTACTATCAGCAAAAGGCAAGAAAACCCACGCAAATACGCAGGTTTTCTATTGTTTTGACTGTAAATTTGACGGTTTAAATCATGCCGAAAAATTCAGACGGCTCACGTATTTCCTCTTAATTTCGGCAGAAGAATGCACATAGCGGTTCATGGTAATTGAAACGTCAGCGTGACCGAGCAGCTCGCTTAATGCTTTTGGATCAAACCCCTTTTCAACGCACATAGTTGCATAGGTATGTCTGAGCGAATGGAAATTCATATCACGAATTCCGCATTGTTTAAGAACTGACTTGAACCTGTTCTGCATAGTTCTCGGTTCAACAGGTGTTCCGTATCCGGATAAAATATATGAATGCGCCGAACCTTTGAATTTAATCAGCTCCTTACATACAAATTCAGGTATTGGCACATCACGAACGGATGTGACGCTTTTTGGTGAACCTACAACGATCTCCGTCGTACCGTCATCATAAGAGATACGCTGAATCGTCTTGGTTACGCTGATCTGTTCATTTTGGAAATCGATATCCTGCCATTTTAAGGCGCAGAGTTCTCCAATACGAAGTCCGGTATACAGGCAAAGCAAGATACCTATATTGGTTCTATCCGGATTATACATAAGATACTGTTTAAGTCTTATTCTTTCGTATTTGTCCAAAACAGCCTGCTCGTCGCTGTTTTTCTCTATTCTTGGCAGCTTAATGTTCTCGGCAGGATTTGAAAAGTTATACTCATTATGAGCATAGCTGCATACCGATTTCAGAACAACGATCACATCTCTTACAGTCTTAACCGAAAGTCCTCCGCTGCCGTCCTCTCTGCCCGATACGAGCAGTTCGGACATATATCTGTTTAACATTTGCTTGGTAAGCGCGGTATACCGAATTCCCCCAAACTCCGGATAAATATGATTATTGAGCAGATTACGGTAACTTGTATAGCTTGCCGCTTTGACCGTCAGCTTTTTCTCAGCAAGCCATTGCTCTGCGATATCCCTGACAATCATTTTATTTTTAGACTGTTCCTGTGTATTCTTTCCCGAATAGACCTGTGCCATTTTCTCCTTGACCTCGGCAAGGCTGTGACCGTAAACGTAGCGGTATTTCGTCTTTCCGTTTTCTTTATATCCAACAGATACCCTGCCTTCAAAGCGGCCGTCCTTGCGTTTATAGATATTACTTCCTCTTTTAGCCATTAACATTCCTCCAATCTGACTGATTTTCTGACGGTTTATTTTTTAGTTTTCAGTATTTTTTTGCGCATTTTATGATTTTTTCTTCGAAAAAAGGTTTACATTAATTTGAATTTGTGATATAATAGTATCTAAATCAGCATAAAAACAAGCTAAAATATGTTTCGCATAGTAACTGAATATGCGAAATAAAGGCGCGTACCTCCGAAAGTACGCGCCTTTTAAGCTATATATACTTGGTATTTTTTAGTCTGACGGTTTAATTTCTTATTTGTATAAAAAAAGCGACTTCACCGATGAAGCCGCTTTTTTATATTTAAGCTTATTTAATTCGCTGGATTAATCTTCTAAGATGGTCTGCGTAAACTCAGCTGTATCAGCATTTACAGTTCCGATAATTCCGTCAGCAAATTCAAATGCAAATAACTCAGAATTAAAGTTCTTGATTGTAAGAACGTCCTCGCTGTCATTGATAGAAATTATCAGATAACCGTTTTCATTAATACTGAATGTTATCATATCCAACGTAATCTCGTTGAGAACGATCTTGTTTTCACCGTCATTATCTTCAACAATATCTGATCCGTATCCTATTCCGAATATGTATGTGTCGTTTCCGTTGCCGCCATATAGATAGTCGCTGCCAACACCTCCGTCCAGAACATCGTTTCCTTCTCCGCCGTTAAGCGTATCATTTCCTCCGTCACCGTGAATGACAACACCGTTATCACTCCATGCGGACATCCAGTCGTCATATTCTGTTGCGTGTACCTGTTTCAGCGGATTTTCTTCACTGTCATATGCATATCTTGTTCCGTCTGCAAAGTTCACATTGAAATTTCTGTTATCCTCAAATGTAAAGTAACCCTGAATGATCAGCTTGTCCTCAATACCTTCGAATGTAATGGTAAGATCATTCCAGTTTGTTCTGTAAACTGTTATCATATCCGCCGAAATACCGCTGCCGAATGAGATCGTGTTGACGCCCTCGCTGTCGCTGATGGTATCTGTGCCGTAACCGATATTAAAGATGTATGTATCATTTCCTGATCCGCCATATAGATAATCGCTGCCTTCGCCTCCGTCAAGAATATCGTTTCCGCCGCTTCCGTAAAGCTGATCGTCTCCGATACCTCCGTACAGCTTATCTGCGCCGTTTCCTCCGTTAAGGCTGTCGCTGCCGTTTTCTCCGATAAGAGTTACACCCCTGTCGTCCATAGCTGCGATGTAATCGCTGTTTTCAGTTCCGTAAATAGTCCTCAGAGGACTGTTGGACGCGGTTGCGTGAAGCTTAGAACCGCCGTTAAACGTAAGATAGAAATTTCTGTTTGCCTCGGAAGTGAAGAATCCCTCGATCACAAGCTTATCATCAGAACCCTCAAAGGTAACGGTAATATCGTTCCAGTTTGTACGGTAAGCCTTTATCTGATTTGCTGAATATCCGTAAATCTCAATAGTATTCGTCCCTTCGCCGTCGTCGATAGTATCTGTACCGTAGCCTTTTTTGAAAATATATGTGTCGTTGCCTGCGCCTCCGTAAAGGAAGTCATTGCCTTCACCGCCGTCAAGAACATCGTTTCCTGCGTTGCCTGTAAGTCTGTCGCTGCCCTTATCTCCGTAGAGATAGTCGTTTCCGTCGCTGCCTACAAGCTGATCATTGCCGTCCTGACCGATCTTGGTTATTCCGTCCTCATAAATAGAGATCATGTACTCGCTGCCGTCAGTACCGTAAATAGTTCTGAGAGGACTGTTCTGAGCTGTTGCTTCTACGACTGTTCCGTCGGCAAATACAAGCGTAAAGTTTCTTGCTTCCTTGCTGATGCAGTAATTCTTTATTGTAAGGGTATCTTCAAATCCGTCAAAGGTAATAAGAATATCATTCCAGTTGGAACGGTATGCCTTTACACCTTCTGCGATGAAACCGTCTCCGAACATAACAGTGTTAACACCCTCACTGTCCATAATGGAGTCGGCGCCGTATCCCGGCTTGAAGATATATATGTCGTTTCCGCTGCCGCCGTCAATGAAGTCATTGCCTGTTCCTGCGTCAATTATATCGTCTCCGTCTCCGCCGTTAATGTAGTCGTCTCCCGAACCTCCGAAAATCACGTCGTTTCCGCCGCCTGCAAGAAGTTGATCGCTGTCTGAATCTCCGAGTATATACTCGTCCATGCCGGAACCGATTATTCTGTCTCCGCTTTCTCCGCCTGCGATAACCGTTTTATTCTCATTAACGATATAGTCGTAGTTTTCCGAACCCGAAAGGAACTCTTTTTCTTCTGCTGTAATGTTATCCTTAACGGAGATTTCCTCATCTCCTATACGAAGAACATAGTTATCGGGATTTTGCTTAAAGTCTGTGATTATGAGTTTATCGTCGGTATCCCTTATACTGATAACAACATCTTCGCCCACCGAGATGAACCCCATAAAAGTACACCCAAAAAAATTTTACTCCACATTCTGCGGAAGCAGAATGTTTCTTTTTTCTGCAAGCCCCTTTTCAAGGAACTTGTAGAAAATGTGAATCTGTCTGTCCTCGTCCTTGCTTTCGGGACGGTCTCCGATCACGATGTACTCAATAAGCTCCAGACAGGTCTCACGGGTAAGCTCCTGAATATCAGCATACTTCTTGATATTTTCAACGAACTTGTCAATATCTCTTTCAGCCTGTTCAGCGTTTTCACACTTTTCTTTCAGCACAGCGACTTTCTCTCTCAACACTTTCTGTTCATCAAGATACTGATTCAGCATTTTCACGCAGAGTTCTTCGGGAACAGCACCGAGAAGCTTTTCCTCATAGGTCTTGCTAATAAGCGTTTCAAGCTGTGCAAGCCTTTTCTCACCCTCACGAAGCTCTTTAATGTTGTGCTGGCTCTCCGCATCGGCAGTAGCCTGTCTGCGTTTGCGAACAGCTTCACGGAGTGCGCCCTCGTCCTCCACAGCCAACCTTGCTTTTGCACGAATATCATCAACAATTACCTTTGAGATCGCTCTTTCAAGTATGGAGTGAGGAGTGCAGCCGTCCGTTCCGCTTCTTACATAAGTACCACAGCGATAACTGACAGTCTCATAAGCACCTCGCTTTTTGGTAGTGTGCATAGTTCTGTTCATTTTCATCTTATATCCGCAGTCTGCACAATACATAAAGCCCGATAACGGACGGATCACGCCTTCCTTAGTCATTTTACCGACACTCACCGATGCTTCGACCTCTCTTACCTTATCCCATAGCTCTCTTGAAATGATCGGCTCGTGAGTATTTTCAACGATTACCCACTCTGACCTATCCTTGCGTATCTGCTTGTGATTTTTGTAGGATACCGTTGTCACTCTCTGCTGAGCAAGATTTCCGATATAGATTTCATTATTCAGAATACCTCGCACCATACAATCATTCCAAAGGTGTGATGTCACAAGCGGATTTTCCTTGCCTTTAAGGTGATAGCGATGATCGGAGGGGATCGGAATACCATCTTTGTTTAGCTGTATTGCTATTTGCTTTGGACTTGATCCGCTTGCTCTCTGCTCAAATATACGTTTTACGATAACGGCAGCTTCTTCGTCAATCAGCGGAGTATGCTTCTCATCATCTGCCTTGATATAACCATAAGCTGCTGATGCCGCCATATACTTGCCCTGCCTTGAATTTGCAATTTTGACACTGCGTACCTTCTTGGAAGTATTTGCGGCGTGCCATTCGTTAAACAAATTCATCACGGGCATAAGATCCATCGCAGAGCTGTTTCTGTCAAGCGTATCCACATTATCGCTCAGGGCGATGAAGCGGATATTGAACGAAGGGAAAATGTAATCTATATACTGACCGACCTCAATATAATTTCTGCCGAAGCGTGAGAGGTCTTTACAGAGGATCAAGTTTATCTTTCCCGACTTTGCATCTTCAAGCAGTTGCCTGACACCCGGTCTGTCAAAGCTTGTTCCCGAATAGCCATCGTCCTCACAGATTTCGATCAGATTCCAGCCCTCCTGCCTGCTGACATATTCCGTCAGCATTTTTTTCTGATTTTCAATCGAAAGGGATTCGCCTGCACGTTCGTCCTCCTGAGACAAACGTACATATATCCCGACATTGTAAGTAGTTTGCTTTGCCATAATAACTCCTTTCCAATCAAAGCAAACCATATTCGATGTTACAACTATTATAGCGCAAAAAACCGAATATGGCAAGTCTTTTTTTCAAAACTTTACTTCTTTTCGGTTTCCTGAAACGCTCTTTTGAAAGCAAGGTCATAAAGCACCTTGTCAAGGTCTTTATCACCAACAAAATGGCTGGTTACGGCATAACGCTGACCGTCCACTTCATATACGGCTTTGCTGGTAGGCTTATCTTTATATCGCTCATTCAGTTCAGCCAAAGTATAACCTGTATCCTTTCTTGCCAAGTTTCTCCTTTCCGCCTGCGATTATCTATCTCTACACGCATAGGCTCAATGTTGCAGGGACGTTACGCCTGCACAGGGGCAGCCGTGCGGAACGGCATAGCCGCCCCGTTCACAGCTAACATATTATTCTGTTTTCAGCAATAACACATCTCTCAACTCACGTTGCATTGTGTAAGTATCGCAGCCCCAATTATCTACATATCGCTTGCATACAGCGAGCTGAATATCCATAGGTCTGCTGCGGAGCGTACCTTCTGTCATTCGCAGGAGCTTTGCCACAGTCGGCAGGAAATAAAGGCAATCATCGCCCCTATGTTCCTCGATTTCTTTACGCTGTTCGGCATATTCGTCCGAGGTGAATTTTGCAATAATTTCATCAACGGACTCCTTGTAATCGCTGTCATAGTCAAAGAAGATACCGCTTTTATCAAAGCGACCTTTGAACGGCACTCCGCTTGCGGTGAGGGTAACTGTTATCTGCTGTCCCTTATCCGTAGTCAGGGCAACATACTCTTTACTGTTACACTCATAATCGTCACCGATCTTGTAAATGTAATCACTCATTCAAAGCCCCCTTTTGTCAATTATTGCCCATGCAGCTATGGGGAAAACTGCTGTACTTGACAGCAGTATCGCCCTGCTTGTCTGCATCGTCCTTTTCCGAGAAAGTGTTGTCCGAATCATCATCGGACTGCTCACCCTCACGGAGCTTTTCAAGCTGTTCATGCTCACGCTCGATAGCCGAGAACAGCGCCTTACCACTCAGCTTGTACTTGTCGGCAAGAGCCGTCAGGTAGAGCTTGTCGTACTCCGCAAGCTCCTCTTTGAGCTTTTCGGTCAACTCAGCAATATCAGACTTACGCTTCTCGATCTTCTTTTCGAGCTTCGCCAGCTTTTCAGCGATAGAAGTTGTAGCCATATCATCACCACCATTCTGAAATTTTAGTCGAGCCGATCAATCAGCCCCATGATAATATTATAGCGCACCTACGAGCTTTCTGTCCATTCGCATTGCGCATGAAGTTGAGTGCGCCATAAAAGTTTTCCGTTCGATATTTTGACCGGGGAAAATAAAAAAAGCTGCGGAGCGGTAAACGCTTCACAGCTTGTGGGGAAATATTCAGTTTTATTGGGTGAGATTTTTTCTCCGATAAATCAGAATTTGCGGGGAGTCCCCGCTGACAGGATTCTCCCAATATTAAATTCTGAATATCATTAATCAGGAATCTCTATACTGTAATCTTCTCCGTTATAGTTATCAAGGTACAATCTGATCTCATTCTCCGATATCCACTCTATGTTCCAATATACCGTTTCAGAAAATCCGGAGCCGTCAAATTTAAAAATACATTCATCGTTGTAAAATATATCCGGACGGCTAACATAATCGACTTTAACTGTAACCGTTTTCTCTCCCGACGGTGATTCGCTTTTATATTCTTTCTCGTATTTTACATCGTTACACCCTACAAGAGAAGTCATCATTGCTGCGGTAAAAACTATTATTAAATACTTGGTAAGTTTGTTAGAAAATATCATATAAATCCTTCTTCCTGATCTTATCATATCTATGAAAGAAAACCGATAAATACCGATTTGTGTGAGAAAGTCGTGTGCCTACTCTACTCTTATCATTATATCAGATCGTACCGAAAAAGTCAATCCGGTTTCAACCATATCAATACTCATTGCCGAACGGACAGCATTGCACACACAAACAATTCATTTGCACAATGTACAAGTTATAGTTATTGAAGTTGTGCAAGAGGTAGAATCACTATGAACAAACTGTAAACATTTGCAAAATTCCCCGTCCTTTTTCCAAAATCCTCGGTATATAGATAGAGGGAGTTTGTGCAGACGATCGCCCCAACCTATATGACCGACAATCAGAGCGACAGAGGGAGCAAGTCGCATAGCTCCAAATTCACGCAGGAGCGTGAAAATATGCCGTGAAACGGCAAATAAGAGACAAGGGCGTGAAACGCCCGATCAATGTTCACAAGCACGGTATAAAGTATTACGATTATGGAAAATCGTAAACTTTATACGGCTTGTCAGGGGAAAATCCCCTAAGACCCCTGAGAACGGCGGCAGAGCCGCCGAGAAAGCGAGGACAACCAAATGTCAGTATTCAAAAAATCGGGCGAGGGCTTTCTTGCAAAGCTGTTCAGGCATAAGCAAGTCGAGGAGCTTGCCGAAGAACTTGCCCACACCTATGCGGAAGAAATGCAGGCGGATATGCTGTCCGAAAATTCTGAAAAGGATACCGCTGAGGACACCGCTGCCGAGCCTGTTCCAATGCTTGAAGTTACGGAATCGGGCGAGGTTGATTTCACCGAACCGCCCGAAAGCACCGAGGGTGAATCCCCACCGCAGGACACCGCCGAACCGAGTGAGGTACGCAAGCATATTCTCACGTTCAGAGTAAATGACGAGGAGCTTGAAGCTATCAACAAGCGTTATGCTGAAACGAGCTTCAAGAGCCGTGGAGATTTCTGCCGTTATTCTGCTTTGACCGTGATGAATGTTGAGGAAGATACAGAGGACATTAAGCAGATAGCGAGGTACATATCGTCTATCTCAAATTCGTTCAATCAGGTAGCCCACCGTGTCAACAAAGGCGGCAAACTTTATGATGAAGATATTGCCGATATGAAAGAGAGGTTAGAAGAAGTTTGGCAGTTACTCGTATCCATACGATCCACACGGGAACGTACAACGCAATTGCTTATATCTGCAACCCAGACAAAACCGCAGACCGCAAATATGTTGTTAGCAACTTGTGCGTATCTGCTCCATCTGGAGCATCAGAACAATTCAAAAATATCCGAGAGTGTGTCGGCACAGGACGCTGCCGAAATGAAGCCCAGCACATAATACAATCATTCGCCCCCGGTGAGGTAACTCCCGAACGAGCTTTGCTTATCGGGCAGGAGCTTTGCAAGGCTCTTTTCAATGACGAGTATCAGTATGTGCTTGCCGTTCATGTAGACTACGATCACATACATAATCACATCGTTCTGAACAACGTAAATTTCTACACAGGCAGAACATTTGAAACCGAGCATAATCAGGGAAAAATACCCGACCGAGCGTGGAGCAAGCTCCGCACCGTATCGGACGAGCTTTGCAGAAAGCACGGTCTTTCCATAGTCGAAAATCCCGAAATGTCAAAGGGTAAGAGCCACTATGAATGGGAGCTTGACAAGCAGAATCTGTCATGGAAAGCACGGCTAAAAGCGGCTATCGACGAGGTTATCAAGGTCAGCGAGAATTTTGAGGACTTTCTTCAAAAATGTACCGATTTCGGGATATTGGTTGACTACAATCCCGACCATAAGATCGACCTGAAATTTATGCTTGCGGAGCAAAAGGAACGCAATCCGAGGGCAAAATTTACAAGGGCGAAAACTCTGGGCTACTTCTACGAGAGCAAGCAGATCGCAAGGCGTATCGAGAGCTACAAATACCAAATGTCACACTCCCCGAAAGCAAGGATTATCCGCACAACGGCAGAGAAATTTCAGCAGTCGCAGGGCTTGACGAATTGGGCAGACCGTGAAAATATGAAAGCGGCAAGCAAGGCACTGAATGAAATGACCGCAGATAATTCCTCCCTTGAAGAGCTTGAAAGTGCAGCTCATCAGGCATTTTCTCAAAGAGTGGTAGCTTCAAACGCAATGTCGGAGATCAAAAAGCGTTGGGATAAAATTCAGGAAATGCTGCCGACCGTTGAGGAATTTTACAAATACAGAACTTTTCATATGGAATACAAGTCGCTCACAGGGGAAGAAAAGAAAAAGTATGCCAAGCAATGCTCCTACGAATTGTCAGAATACGACAGACTGTTGCCACAGGTATTGGAGCTTTTTCCCGACAAGAAAATACCGACCGTTGAGCTGTTGAAGAAACAACAGACCAAGCTTCAAAAGCAATATGCCGAGAAGTCAGCCGAATACAATGCCTTCAAGAAAGAATCGGACAGGCTCGCCCAGCAGATACAGAAAAAGCGGCAGAGCCAGAATACCCTTGACCGCTACATTCAGAATGAACGGGCTGCCAAGAGAAAGAAAAATCAGCTTGAATAAAGAAAGGAGCTTTTTATGAGCAAAATCGGATATATCCGTGTTTCAACGGAACGTCAGGAAACCGCAAGACAACAGGAGATTATGTGCGACTATCAGGTTGACCGCATTTTCTCCGAGAAGCTGTCAGGAGCGACCACAGACCGCCCTCAGCTCAAGGCTATGCTTGACTATGTTCGTGAGGACGATACGCTCTATGTGGAGAGCATCAGCCGTTTAGGACGGTCAACAAAGGACTTGCTGAACATCATCGACACGCTCACCGACAAGGGTGTTACCCTCATCAGCCACAAGGAGAGCATCGACACCAACACGCCTACAGGCAAATTTATGTTGACCGTGTTTGCTGCCCTCTCTCAGCTTGAAAGAGAGCAGCTCAAACAGCGGCAGCGTGAGGGTATCGAGATAGCCAAAGCACAGGGCAAGTACACAGGCAGAAAGCCTATCCCGATTGATTGGGAGAGGTTCGGTAAGCTCTATGGGGAATGGAAAGCCAAGCAGATTACAGGCAGGGACTTTATGCGGAGAATGGAGCTATCGGCAAATACATTCTATCGCCGTGTGCGTGAATATGAAGCACTTAACGGTATCACTGAGCCGACCTCTGCATAACACCCTCAGACGAACGGAAATGCCCCTCACAGCCGTCCAAGCCCTTCGGACGGAAAACTAACCGATGAAAAAAGCACTCCCTTAGAAAAGCTCTAAGAGAGTGCTATGCGGTTAGTGTGCGCCATTGGGGTATGTGCCTATTGCTGTACATTACGAGAAAATTAGCATCACAACGATCAGCGTAAACATACAATTCAAATAACTGTTAGTTTGAAATGACAATAATACGATTAATTATGCTTGTTGATAGAAATTATATGGTGCATTTTTACATATGCAAGATAAGATTTCCCTTCTCTTACTTGAGTATAGATATCATATGAGCATCCTAAAGTGTGAATTTTCTTCGATGTATCATACTTGCAATCTATCGTATAATTACTACAGCTAATAGTCTTGGAGCGAGTCTGATTAAGTCCATTGTAAGATGTTTCCCTTTTCTTTACGATAAATATTTTTCTTTTGCGTTTTCTGGAAAATGCAACATAAAAAGTGTATGCCAACAGCAATGTTAAAAAGGCAATAAAAATAACAGTCTGTATAGTTTGAGATATATCATCCATAGTACACCCCAATTTTAAGCAGCTAAAAATTTATTAAATAATTCTTGATATTTAGAACTTGCCTCCGTACTTTCATTACTTAGACCGACTTGAATTAATGGCTTGAATACAACATTAAGATATTCTCGTTTACCAATTACAATACGATCATTAGGATACAAAATCAATTTCTCCATTAATTTCCCTTCACTATTAACCCATAAATATGACGAGTAATAGCTCTGATGACGAGAATCAACAGTTATTTCATAATCGTATGTATCCCAGATACTTGTTTTATTTCCGGTTAATTCCTCATATTGTTTACTTGCACTATTCGATATCATAGCCTGAGCAAATACTGAGCCACCATTACACAAATAACCGCTGATAGGCATATCAGTTGCATATGTTTGATACAAGTTATATATTGAACTTGACCCTGCTGCTATCGTTACTCTACGCATATTTCCACTTTTTTGGAAGCAGAATCGTACTCTGAAGGATTCCCCTATATTAGCGCTATTGCACAATAAGCCTGCAAACAAACCTGCAATGCCAGTCTGAGCAGTATATTTTGAAGGATATATAATCGGAATATCCAGTCTATTTCCTCCTGGGTAAATGGGTTCATTTCTTGTGTCTTCAAGTTCAACACCAGCAAAAAATTGAATGAGTGTCCAATCAAAATCTGAATATTCTTTTACGTCAACTTCTTCCCATACTGCATTCCAATATGTTCCAAGGTGATCGGGAACATTAATACAATAATAATACCCATCATATTCAACAATTCCATAATCCGAAATCTGCCCTTCGTTTTTATTCGGATCAGAATTCAAAATAAAATATATAGCTCTTGTTCCGTACAGTATGTCACTTGGTATACCAGAACCTGATAAGAATTGGTATTCTGGGACAATTTCAACACCATCAGCTAAATTGTCTTTATCAGAATCTTTTTCTAATGGATTTGTGTAGATAACTGTACCATTTTCGAGACGCATTCCAGCAATTTCAAAAATATCTGCTAATCCATCCTCATCATTATCTGTCATATCAAATTTTTTCATAATTCCTAATTTTGAATACAACTCGATTAATTCATTAGAGGAAATAGCTTTATAAAAGTTATCATCACTTGTAGCAATACGTTTTAAAAGATAGTCATTTGATGATTCACCATATCCTATAGTTATAACATTCACGTTTGATTCTTTAATATAATCAAGAGTATTCTGATCAATTGATGAACCACCATCTGACATAAAAATAATATTTTTGGCATTTTCGTTGTTTAGCTTATTGAGCATATCAACGCCCATATTCAATGAACTTATAAAATTGTTTCCGCCTGTTGAATATATTTTACTGATTGCTTCATTGAGCACTTCTTTTTCATCAGCCTTTACAAAGTCACATAACAACTTGGCTTGACTATCTTCTGCTATGATTGCTATATAATCATTTGAACCAGAAACATTCACAAATCCTTTTGCGGCTTCAATTCGACCACAAGTTCCGTTAATCATAGGATCATTATTTCGCATACTTCCTGAACAATCGATTATCAATACAGTATTGTTACCTGATGTCTCATTATCAGATTCATACAAATCCTCAGCCCAAGCTGCATACCATAGTTCCTTATCAACAATCATATATTTACTAAAATGATTGACAGTTGTTGTTAGAGAGTAGTTTTCATTGTCATAGCTTGTTGGCAACTCTCTATAGATGTGGTTTTCTTCATCATGCCACAAAAATATAAGGCTTTCAAATTTAGTATCTCCTAATTTAGATATATCAACATTAAATGTTATAGTCGCATTATCAAAATCTGATGAACAATTAAAATCAAATGGTTCTCCTATTAGTCCAACAACATTTGTCGACATTAAATCAATATTCATTACACTTTCAATATCAAGATTTCTTTGTATATTTCCTGTAGCAGACATTTCGACATCAATCTTTTTAACAGCACAATCCTCGTTAGTCACAACATATGAATACTTCTGCGCTCTTTTTTCATTACCATCAAGAATCCCATTTCCATCAGTATCAGGAATAAGTGGATTAGTATCAAATAATAAAATCTCATCGTCATCAGTTAATCCATCTGAATCAGTGTCAGTAACAAGCGGATTTGTATAATACAAATTAACTTCGTCACCATCCATTAAACTGTCTCCATCAGTATCAGGATATAATGGGTGTGTGCCTATAGATAGTTCTTCGAAATTAATTAAGCCATCATCATCCAAATCCTCGTCACCATCAGATACTCCGTTTTCGTCTGAATCTGCCATAGTCGGATCAGTTTTTGTAAAAAACACCTCATAAAAATCATCGAGCATATCACCGTCTGTATCTACAAGAGTATAATCCGTTCCGAGATACTGCTCTACGCAATCAGGAAGAGAATCACCGTCCGTATCTTTCAGTTTTTCCCAGTTATTGAAATCCTCAAAGAAATCAGGGAAATCATTCTCATTCTCATCCTTCATATACTGCCATTCATCGTATGGAATATCCAAAGGTTCAGATGTAGTTCCCACAAATGAACTTGCATTACTGTTGTTGTTCGCATTGACACTGGGGCAAGTCAAAACGATACTATCAGCAATAATAACAACATTGTTAAGGTTAAGGTTCTGGGCTGTGATATTTACATTGCCGAACGGGGCGTAGACAAGTCCATTGAGGTTTACGTTCTGACTGTCAATAATAATGTCACCGTACTTTGAGAAGATAACGGAATCATTGGTATTCTTAACTTCTCCATTGAGATTGACATCTTCAAGAGCTTTAAGAGCTGTGTTAATGTTAATGTTGCCTGTAAGAGTAGCTTTGCCCTGTACCTCAGTCGGCACATTTATGTTGATGTTCATTTCATCAAGAGTATAGTCCTCATCGTGTTCATCAACATTTGAAGCAGAAAAATATTGATTGTCAATCTTATTAAAGATGTAAATCATTGATTCTTCGGCATTTTCGGTTCTTGAACCGTTGATGTTTACATTACCGCTTGAAACGATAGTACCATTAGTAGCCACATTACCGTTTACACAGAAATTATCCGCATTTACAATAATTGCTCCTTCGTCACTCGAAGCAGCAAACATCGTATAAGGATATGGTTCATTACTATCTTCGGCAGTTGCCGAGGTGAATGGAATCGCGCTGATAGTGATAACAGCACTCAGTACACCAGAAAGCAATCGCTTAAATTTAGTGATCTGTTTCATGTTTTCCTCCTTTTACAGAATCCCGAGCGTGTGCAGTTACCCATACACACACTCGGAAAACTGATTTGTCTTAATTTTCGCCTACGAACTTTCGGAGTTCTTCCGGCTCAACAGGCTGTGCAAACCAATGATAGCAGCAGCTTGCCACAGAAGAAGTAGCTACGACCAGAGCCATAGCAGCGAGAACAGACGATGTCTTTCTCGCAATCTTCATCAAATTTTTCATTCCAATTCCCTCCTTTCAAACAGCTCATGTAAATCAGGCTCTTTGGGCTGATAAAATGTGATACCGCAAACACTGCCATTTGAGATATACAGTACAGCCTTAACAAGAGCAAGAAGTACAATTGCCAGAATACTTTTTTTGTCTTTATCGTCTTTAACTGTTATCACCCCGATTCAAGAAACGACCGAGCAGAGCCGCTATTGCCGACAGCAGTATTCCACTTGATACATAAAGACTTAATTCATTAATGCGGAATACTATAAGGATAACAGCAATTGCGGATAGAAATACAGCGAAAATACGACTTCTTCGTCTCAGCTTCACTCCTTTTTCCTCAGACATCGGTTTATTCGGATGTGGAACTGGAGCGATACAGAAAATGATAGGTAAGGCTAAAGCTAAAAATCCTACGCTTAAAAGCCAGATAAGCTTTCCTGATACATTGCAGATACCATACGAGAAAATCAGCATTACAACGATCAGTGTAAACATACAGCTCAAATGGCTGTTGGCATGATACCCACCGACAAGCTTCCTTAATCCCATAAAAACGGCTACAAAAACAATAACCGAAGGCAGTGTATGGGAAATAAGAGCAATCAACAGCACGATAAGGGTATTCAGCATATCGGATAAAAGCAGTTCCATACCATAGGCATATATCACTTCTTTGGACTCCTCAGTTATGTTTTGAACCACAAAAAAGTGTGCTATGCTTTTTGCAAGTTTTGAAATCATCTCTGATCACTTCCTGCAAAAATCATAGCACACGCAGGTAAATTTTCCAAGTAGGTTTACTCAAAAAGTGCTGTAAGTGTCCCCAACTGTCGGTTTTATGTCCCCAAATGCATTTTTGTTAGACTGGCAAACAATTCTGAACCATAATATTGAGCTTAAAAATTCCGTCCGCATAATCAAATTTTACAAGACCGTCCAAACGCTCAACCGATGATTTTATGCTGCTGATACCGATACCGTGAAGTCCCTTTTCTTTTTTCGTAGATGATAATGCTGTTGTATCTACTTCATCAGATGTATTGGATATAACAATCATAAGCTTTTCACGATCTTCGCTGATACTGAAGCAGATATGCTTATTCTGTACATCTACCCTTTGGCAGCCTTCAATCGCATTATCCAGTCCATTCCCTATAATACGACATAGTTCCAATTCATCAGCTTTGATACTTGTTATAATGTTGACCTTACAGATAAACTCAATTCCATATGTCTGAGCAAGTGAGCCTTTTATGTTTACAATAGAATCAATGACATTATTTCCCGTATAACAAATACGATTAGCAGTCCGCACATATGAATTCAGTTTATCAAGATACTGCATAGCAGCAGCATTGTCTCCCGATTTCATTAAGCCATTCAAAACAGAAAACTGATTTTCAATATCATGCTTAAGTTCTTTTACTTGTTTATGGGATAATGCAAGGAGCTTATAATTCTCCTGTTCCTGCTGTTTCAAAGTTTCAAGATATTTTAGTTTTATCTTATCTTCATAGCTTTCAAAAAAAAGTTGAACATTGAAATATTAATAAAGATAATACCAATTAGGGAAATACTTAAAGAAATATAGTTGAGAGAATCTTTTACAGTAAAGCTGTCAAGCATCGTCTGCAAAAGAAAAATACTTATAATCGGAATTGTAATTATTAAAATCCAATACTTAATAGGCAAATCACGGATTCGTTTGTTAATGATACGGTGCATCATTCCTATAAGCCAAAGGTAGATAAGATCAGTTCCTATCATTCTGAGATAACGTCCTAAACCTGATTGTAAGAAATCTTCGGGAGTTCCCATATTGGCAATACACAGTATTCCTATAACAATCGGTTCTGATACAGATATTATCAGCAGATATATTGCGATCCAAAATATTCTATGCTTAATGGTATCATCAAAGCATAAGAACGATATTAGTGAAATCAAAACTGTAGTTAATACAAGATTAAGGAAGATATTATCACTTAATAGAACGACCGCAGAAAGAAAAGCTGTAGCTATAAGGTACGAAAAAACCAAGGGTAGTTTATCAATTTTTCTTTTGCTAAGTAATGAAAGATAAAGAAATATCAAAAGTATTTCTACTGCTACATTGGCTATTTCAATAATGTTTTGAAGAAGTACAGGCAAGACAATCATCTCCTTGTGGCAAAATCAAGATAGCGTGATACCACATCATCTTTATAAGTTCTTCCAATGGGGATTTTTCTTCCGTTTGACATAATAATATCATTTTTACTGATATTCTGGATATGTTCAAGGCTGATAAGCAGTCCCTTATTTACGATTATAAAGTTGTATTTCAGCAGTTCACTGCAAACCTCTGTAAAATCGCCACCGTACTCCAATTCGCCTGTAGAAGTAAATATGACCACCTTTCTCTTGTGTCCCTCAAAATACAATATATCAATCAGTCTGAATTTGAAAGACAAGTTCCTGTTGCTGAATTTGTAGGTTCTGAATCGCTGCTCACATTCATCAAAAATAGAAGATAGTTGTTGCGTGTATAAATAATCGGGTTGATTTTTCAAAATGTATCGAAAAGCATTGACCTCATACCCCTGTACTGCAAACTCAGCATAATTCGTCAGAAAAGAAATAATTACTGATTTATCTGTTTGTCTGATTTTTTCGGCTGTCTGTAAACCGTTCAGCTCAGGCATTTCCACATCGAGGATAATGACCTCATACATACCCTTAATAAAAGAGCTTAACAGTTCTTTACCGCTTGAAAATTCGTGAATCTGGCAGTCTGGAATTTTAAGGTCAGCAATTTTTCTGTGCAGTTGTCTTAAGAATACCTGTTCATCATCACAAATAGCGATATTCATTACACTCACCTCACGACTGGTAGCTTTATGTATCAGTTACTATTATATCACATCGAAGAGATTATTTCAAGAGTAAAAATTGGCTATGTCCCCATTTATATAGTTGCGGAGACATAGCCTAATAATGTTTTACTATTCCTTCATCGAATATGGTTTATTGCCTGATTTAGCAGTGGGTGTACTTATAAGTGTTTTACGGAATCGATACGAAGGTCTGCAAGAGAAACTTCGTTCGTGAGCTTGATAACAGAAGTACCCTCGGTATCGTTTATTACATCTGTACCGCAATTTTTGTCGAAAATATATGTATCGTCTCCGAAACCTCCATAGAGTAAGTCGTTTCCCTCGCCCCCGTCAATAATATCGTTTCCTGCACCGCCGTAAACAAAGTCGTTTCCGTTTCCTGCATAAATGGTATCGCTGCCCTCGTTACCATAGATAATGTCGTCACCCTTGCTGCCGTAAACGGTATCGTCACCGCCGAAAGCGTGCATAACCGAATCATCTACAACTGCCTTGAGGACATCGTCGCCGTTACCGCCGTAGATATGTCTGAACGGACTGCCCTTATCGGTAACGTGCATTTTAACTCCGTTAAATTCAAGATCGTAATTACGGTATTCCTCACCTTTGCGGAAATCCTTGATAACAAGAGTATCGTTTGTACCCTTTATTGTTATAGCTGCATCGTATTCATCTGTGCCGTTTACAAGAATATCGCTTGGTTTAAGTCCCTTGAATCTGAGAGTATTCAATCCTTCGGAGTCGATTATTGTATCGTTTCCATAGCCCTTTGCGAAAATGTATGTATCGTCACCAGAGCCGCCTTTCAGTGTGTCATTACCTGTTCCGCCGTCGAGAGTGTCGCTGCCTTCGCCGCCAATAAGTATGTCGCTGCCTGAATCTCCGTACAAGATATCGTTGCCTGCTCCACCACTAATAGCGTCGTTTCCGTTGCCGCCACGGAGATTATCGTTACCGTTCTCACCGAAAATGAAATCAATTTTGCTTGTACCGCTATACGAATCATTAGCTTCTGTGCCAAGATATGTGTTACCTGATATTGTTGATTCAACAATATCCGCATAATTCTCTGAATAGTGATTACTGTAATCAGTAAAGCATGATGTTCCGTTGATCTTATCGTACGACTTGAGATAAACGCCAAGGTCATATACTAAGTAATCAATATTTTCTCCCTCAGCAGCTTTTTCATCAAATATATAATTTAAGAACTCTAAGTTTAGATTCTTGTTGCCATTCTCGTCCTCGTATTCGTAAACTGCATTCAGATAGCCGCCAAGACCACAGTACATATTAAGAATATTGTAATACTGATTTTCTATGTTTGTATATATATCCTTTAATATTGAAGCTGCATTAGAGTTCGGATTTGAACCTCCTACACCCTCAAAATCACGTCCCATGAACTGCTCGATCACGTGCAGATCTCTTGCGTCGATATTGCCGCCTCGGCTGTTGATTGAAATACTTTCGGAATCTGTTAATTTATAAAGAATCTTTTTCAGGCAGTAGCGTTTCATAGTTATATCCGTAGATTCGCTGAATCGATAGCAAAGTTCAAGTAATTCTCCGCTTTCATCATCATTGATAGCCTGAATTATATTTGGGACATTACCCGCTGTAACCACGCCGTCCTGAGTTGTATCAGATGAATTTACAGGGAACCAGAACTCGCTGATATCCACCATCGATACAGTTCCGTTTTTGTTAATTGTAACGCTTGCTGATTCTGCAATGCGCGTACCTGTTTCTTCATCTACAAAGCTGACTTCCGAATGTTCAAGGCTAATAGAAACAATGCCTGTTTCATTTAAAGTTTTAAGTTCATTTGATTCGGATTTTCCGTTATGGTTAGCGTCTATCCACACTCTTAGATCAGCAAAAGCAATGTCATTATTATCAATTATTCCATCGCTGTTATCATCAAGTTCTGCAAGTGCTTCAAAGCCAGATTCGGATTTTGAACCGTCTTTAAGAATTACCTGATCTCCGAAAAGCTCTCCGCCGTTATCAATATTTCCGTTTCCGTTTCTGTCTAACGCTAAAAACCCGTCCTCTGTACCTATCCATGCTGTTTTCTCTGCAAATCCGTTATTGTCAAGGTCAAAATTTACACCGTGTTCAAGTGAACGCAGTTCTATGCCTGATTCGCCTAAGTCTATTATGAGAGGATCACGGGGTGGCTGGGCTTTGCCTGCTCTGTCATAATTACCGGATTCCTCTTGAATTTCTTTCATTAATTCATCTATTTTTTTGCGTCATTTGCAAGCAATGCTTGTCTTAATTCTTCTGCAAATTCTTCTCCCATAAAAACTTCCACAGCTAAAAGAAAATCATCAACAGCTTTATTTACTTCTTCTGGGTTTTCAACACTTTCAGCACTTGCTACAATTGGATTTAGTGTAATCATAAGTGTTGTACATGCCGCAGAAATTGATTTTGAAACACTATCAAGCTTGCCGGATGTTGCCAATTTAATTATACCAGCAGCTGCACATAATCCACCTAAAGCTGGTATACTATACTTTAGTACCGTTGCTGTATCTATACTTGTACTGCTGCTTTTCTCTTGTTCCCATAATTCTAATTCACGCTGTAAGATTTCTTGATTTGCGCTTTCATTTGCATAAGAATAACTTGGTGAATAGTTTGGTGAATAACTTGGTGCAAAGTCCGGCGCAAAACTTGGCGCAAAGTCCGGTGCAAAACTTGGTACAAAACTTGGCGATGGAGCGAGACCAGAACCATTACCAAGATTTTGATTAATTTGATACCAATAACTTAAAAATGTCGATCCAAATAACCACCAAAATGGTGACAGATCGGGAACATCAGACAGATTGTCAAGTTTATAATCTGGAATTCGTATAAACCAGTAAAGTATTAATCCACTTGGAAGATATGCAATTAAAATCACATACTTATGAGATGTGTCATAAATACCATCAAAACTAATATCAAGACCCTCAAGTTGACTTATATCAATATTACCAAGTTTCCAACTAAATTTTTTATAAATATCCGCTAAGCTAAGATCACCCTTAATATATGAAATATTTTCATCACTATAAGGTGTATTACCATATCTGTGTTCGGTTATCCCATCTTCCAGTAAAGTATTATTTACATACCTGTCGAGTTGAGTTAGACCTTCAATCATTTTGGAAGGTTCCAAATAAGAGCCTGGTTTCACTTCCCAAAAATAAGCAATATCGTTTTCAACATCCTCAAAATATAAATCAGCTCTTCCAGTTCCTGTTTTGTTTCCAACTGGAGCTTGTCCAGATTTAAAGGTAACTGTATGTTCATCTGTAATATTATCTTTTTTATATTTATCAATAATATGATCTTGAACATCATGATGGAACTGACCATAAGGAGGCACTATACCATCTCTTTTAGCCCTATTCCAATCTCCAGTTATTGATGTTAGTAATACTGCATCCTCTTTCGATTCTTCTTCAGTTCTATTGTCTTCTGATATACTTTCTTCTGCTGAAACAATCAAAGAAGGAAAATTTGATGTTGTTACCACTGATAGTAATAGTGATACTACCAACATAAATGAAATTAATTTTAAAAATTTTTGATGCATAATAACCAGCCTTTCATTTTATATTTCTAACCCAAACGATTTAAGAGTTCGAATATTGTCTGTTCTGCGCTTCTTTAATTCTGCCGTTACCTTTGTGTTTAGTTTTGCATCATTCAACATTTGGTCACGAATGATAATTTGCTGTTGTACCTTCTGACGAAATCTATTTTTGTAGTCATTAATATCTGTTGCTCCGGAAAGGCCGGAAAGGCCTTTCTCAACTTCTTTTACTTTCATTGCAAGAATATTTTCCATATATGGCGTAATATCACCTTTGTAACCTGTCTTTATCAGTAAAAGGCCTTCGGAATAGTAATAATGAGGTTTTGTGTTAAATTCCTCTAAATCGCAGCAAATATCCATTGGGGTTCCAAGTTTGTAAAAATGCTCTATGCAGTTGTTGAGATTGATTGCTTCATCAAAAATCGGCAGCATAACGTTTTGGGTTACATTAAATGCATTTTTCATACCATAAATGTCGTCTGATTTATATAAAAAGTGTACTATACTTTTGCTAAAAGCTCCTTCAAGTGACTCAGTACGAACAAACCAATCCATACTTTTTCCCCATACATCACATACATATTGGACTGCACTTTCCATTACATCATCATCAATCTCAGGATTTAATGAACAGTAATAATGATGATTGTTTTTCAGCCAACACTCCGGACTCTTTGTAAAATCTATCGTTCGCCTATAAAGTGAAACAACTCCACCTAAAATTTCAAAAGACTTATAACCTGTTTTTCGTGTCCGAAGCTCTCGATATGTCAAAATATGCAGTATTTCATCATTTACCACCCGTACAAAGTAAGTAAGTTTAGCAACTTTTATTTTTACAAAACCCAACGGTTCAAGAGCTTCTCCGAAAACCTGTTTAAATGCGGCATTCAAAGACAGGGTTCTTTCATTCTTCTTTTTGAAAAACATCGGAATAATATTTGTATCTTTGTCTGCTTTGCTTTCAAAATCCTCATAATCAGAAACCATATATTTCGGCTCAATTCCCAGCACGGAAGCTGCTTCGTACAAAGCGTCCTCAACAAAGACTTCGTTCTTGTTCCATATTTCAGAGATCTGTTCCCACGTTTTTCCCGGAGCTAAAATCGGCTCCCAACATTCACGTCTGCCTTTCGGCGAATGTTCTTCGTCAAACTCGGAACGTCCCACCATCACCGTATCGTGGACATCAGCCCCGGTATGCAGTTCAATATACGTCCAGTCGCTGTCTACAACATCCATGCTGAAACTGCTTGTTTTCATTTCCGCAGCTGTCTGTTTGGCGTCGTCCTTGACCTGTTTGGGATTGTCCCTGTACTCCTTAGAAGCAAGTGTTACCCATTTGCCGCTTTCTGAAAAAGCAAGAATATAACTTACGCTTGATTCTTTCTCAGAGCATGGCACAAGACTTCGTTTTTTCATTACATCACAAAATGCTTTTAAAAACTGTTCTCTGCTGCCGTTATTCTTTATTTGAACCAATGAAAAAAATCTGCCCATAAATTCCTCCTTAAATCCTCGAATATTATATGAATTTTGTTGATCAAACTCCGTCAAAAAATACCATAAACAATGTCATTTGTCTATGGATATCTGAAATACGGTCATAAATTCGGCGTAAGCGGTCATATTGACTCAGAATTTGTCGTAAAAAAGGAAACGGCGGACAAAAATTTGTCCGCCTAATATCAAACAATATTACCGTTGATCCCTACGTAAATATCCACTAAATTGCTGTTATTAATGTAATAGTAAAAATCTGTTATCGGTTGATAACACTTCCGGGATAAATATGTTTGCATTTTCTTACGTGAATTTTTTAACGTGTCATAAGTTCCGGAGTGTCTTGCTCTCACTGCGTTGAAAAGCATAAGCTGCGGCTTATAAACATAAAACTCGTTGCTTTTAAACTCCTTGCTAACAGGAACAAAAAATTCAAGGTCAAGTATTGTTTCATCCGTTCCATAGGTATTTTCTTTCAGAGAAAAAATGATATTTCCTGTCCGTTCCATTTCAAGAAATTTCAGACTTTCCAATATATGCTCGATCAACTTATCAAGTTTACTGTATGTTGATCTTGTCCTATATGACAGCAGCGATTCAACAGATAAATATTGCTTTTCAATTATTTCCATAACTATCCCATCCTATTACTTAAAAATGATCTGCCAGATGTATCTCCACATTTGATATCCCTCCCCGTTTTTTCATTTCGGGGGTAGTATAAATCTTTTTATTCAATTCGTCTACAGATATCTGAAATACGGTCGTAAATTCGGCGCGAGCGGTAGTTTAAGCGTGATTTTATTGTAAAATTTTACTTGATATTTTAATAGTTCTATGTTATAATTAAAAGCAAAGGGAGGCGAAATTATGAAGATTGCCGTATGTGATGACGAAATAATTTTATATGAAGAATTATATACGCTTTTAAACGAATATTCCACATTAAAAAAAGAGCCGATTTTAACTACATATTTTAAAACCGGATATGACCTTTTATCAAGTACTGAGAAGTTTGACATTATATTTATGGACTATCAGATGGACGATATTGACGGATTGGAAACATCCAAACGTCTGCGATTAAAAAATTCAGACGTTACTATTATTTTCCTCACCGCATTTCCTAAAATCGTTTTTCAGTCCTTTGAGGTAAATACGTTTCGTTTCCTTTTAAAGCCGATAAAAAAAGAAGATCTGTTTAAATCTATCGACGATTATCTTGATTCTGTCAGAACAGATGATTTTCTCATATTGAACACTAACGACGGTTCGTGGAAAGTCAGGTTATCTGAAATTATTTATGTCGAATCAAAAGACAAGCACACTATAATACGAACTGTTGACAATCAACTTGAATGCTGCCGATATATGCAGGAGATTGAAAAGATGCTTCCCAAAGACCGATTTACACGTTCTCACAGGTCATGTATAGTAAGCTTTCTCCACATAAGAAATCACGATAATAAAACTATCTGCTTTGATAATAACGAGCGTGCCACCATAAGCAGGAGATACCTGACCGATTTCAAAAAGGCTTTTCAGGAGTACATAGTAAGGTATAATACAAAGGACTGATACAATGAACAATGTGATCTCAAATATCGCTTTTATCATTTCGGATTTGCTCCTGCTTTTCAACTTGGTTCTGATAAACATATCCGGCATTTTAAAAGAACAAGGAATCAGTCCGTTAAAATTGTTATCTTTGTCCGTTATTCATGGAATTTACACCATGATTTTTAATTTTTATTTTGCCGGGGCATCAAAACTCGTAATGTCGCTGCTGCTTACCGTATATTATCTGCGCTTTGTGGTTTTTCCGTGTATTATAACAAAAAGAACAAGCTTTATATCGTTCTATATGCCTTTACTGCTGATATCACTGGATTCTCTTATTCAAAGCTGTGTTCTATGGATATTCAAGCTCACGACATCGTTTTCAAACGAATTAATGATAAACAAAATATCTTCAATGGCGTTTCAGCTTTTGATTTTGGCAATAATCTGGTTTTTAAGTAAAAAGGGTGTTTTTAAAAATTTAAAATTTGCATTCAGATCCACTTCTAAAGCAGTCGGTATACTGATACTTTTATGCGTTTTTATTATGGAGGGTGTTGTTACGCTTATTTCCTTTGAAACAGACAACGTTTCCGTACAAAAGGGATTTTCAGAATTCTTTCTTCTTATCTTAATGCTGATAATGTTTGCTATTATGCTTCTACTGCTCATAAACAGTATGTCACAAAAGTATTTTCAAGACACATCTGATCTGCTTTTAAAACAGATAGATACTCAGCTCCGACATTATAAAGCCTTAGACGATATGAAGAAAGAATTTCATTCTTTCAGACACGATTACATTAATCATATGCAATGTGTATCAGCTTTGATCTCATCAAATAAGAACGAGGAAGCTGTTCAGTACATAAATAAATTATCTAATTCCAAAACCATGACAGAAAAACCGTATGAAAGCGGAAATAATATTTTAGACTCAATCCTTACAGAAAAAGCTGAGTTTGCAAAGGAATGCGATACAGAAATATGCTTGGACGGTTTGTTTACGCACGATTTTGATCCCATCGATCTATGCGTTATTTTTTCTAACGCTCTTGACAATGCCATAGAATCCTGCGGTAAGATCGGCGGACATAAAGTAATTGACATAAAACTGAACATACAACAGGGATATCAATTTATTTCAATCAGTAATCCCACAAATGGGGAAAATGACGATCTTAAAACAACCAAAGACGATAAAATACATCATGGGTTTGGTATTAACAATATACGAAATTCTGTTAACAAGCATAACGGAACTTTTGATATAAATAACGGCAATGGTTTGTTTTGTCTTAATATTACTCTTAAATTATGAGATATTTATATATAAAAACAAGGAGTGTTTCACACAATATACTCCTTGTTCTTTTACTACTTATCGTTACCGCATTTATGACGGTTGCCGGATTGCTTTTTATTGTTTCTGCTCTCGCCGTCCAAAGCGCTTTCAGCCATTGTATGACCGCCTTTGGCTTTCATCTTTCTGACTTCTTTGGGATCAAGCTGTGAATCCTTTGACATTTTATCAACTCCAATCTGTAATTAGTATATGCGTCTTTTCAAGTAATATTATCAATACATTCCTCCGGTGACTTATCTTCTCTCAGCCCCTTAAAAACAGGCTGCCGCATACCGCCGCTTTCGGTTTTCATCATATATTTTACTGTACATACAAGTTCGGGAGTTACCCATACAGCATTTTCATTGCCTTTCGGAATTTCAGAAAAAGGACAATCTGTTTTATTTAAAGTCTTTATTCTTCTGAATGGTTCTCCGCCAACTCCCAGAGTAACATGACCCTTGTAAACAAGCTGACCATTACTGTACTGTCCGAGGATAATGCTGTTCATACTGTTTTCTTTCGGAACATAGCCCAAAACTACGAAATCATCGTCCTGCAAATACTTAATTTTGATCCAGTCCTTAGTCCGCTTATCAAAGTAATACTTGCTGTCCTTACGTTTCGCAACGATACCCTCCAATTCCTGCTGTTCGGCAAGGGCATAGAATTGGATACCGTTTTTCTCAATAAACCTCGATACTGCAAATCTGCCGTTTTCCGATATTACCGCTTTCTGTAGAAGTTCTTTTCTTTCAGTCAGCGGCAAGTCCGTTACCTGTCTGTTCTCATAATACAGAATATCAAACGCAGTAAAACATGCAGGATATTTCTTCGCCGCCATATCTATCTTTACGGGATTGCTCATCATACTGCGTTTCTGTATTTCAAAAAAATCCGGTCTGCCGTCCTTAATGACCGCAAGCTCTCCGTCCAGAATACAGCGGACATTCACATTCTTATGAATTTCTGCAAGCTCCGGTACTTTCGGCAGCATTAAGATATTTCGTTTGTTCTTCAGAATCGTTTTGTCTCTGTCAAGGTATGCGATACAGCGTTCGCCGTCAAGCTTTAATTCGTAGATATACTCATCGCTGTCAAAGGGTTGTCCCTCTGTGCCGATCAGCATCGGTCTGATATTTTTTGTTTCCCAGATATCAGTCATTCTTTACGCCTGCCTGGGCAAGACTTTGCTTGAGAGCCTCCATAATGTCAATGACATTGACCTGAACATCGGGAGTGGAGGCAACAATATCCTTGCCTGCGATCTTCTGTTCAATGATTTCACGCAGCTTGAACTGATATTCGTCCTTGTATAAACTCGGCTCAAAATCCTTGACCATTGTGTTGATCAGCGTTTTCGCCATAGTCAGTTCCGCTTCGTTTAATTCGGGATGTGCAGGCTCTTTCGGAACTTGCTTTACCTCGTCGGCGAAAAACATGGTTTCAATCAGTATACCGTCGTCTGTAGGAATAAGCGTAAGCAATTTTTCCTTTGTACCCATAACGGTTTTGGCGACAGCGACCTTATTCTCATCTTTCATTGCTTTACGAAGTAATTCAAACGCCTTATCTCCTCCGGCTTCGGGAACTGCGTGGTACGTCTTATCATAATAAATAGGGCGAATAGAATTCAAATCAGTAAAATGCAGGATATGAATAGTCTTATCCTTTTCGGACTTCGCCTTTTCAAAATCCTCATCTGTCATAATCACGAACTTATCCTTGTCGTACTCAAAGCCTTTTACGATATCCTTTGATGAGATCTCCTTTCCGCAGGATGCGCAAACCTTTTTGTACTTTACTCTGCTGCCGTCCTCTCTGCAAAGCTGATTGAAGTGTATATCGTTATCCTGCGTTGTCGTATACAAACCGACAGGAATATGGACTAAACCGAATGAAATTGCGCCTCTGTGTGATACTGCCATTGTAAACGCCTCCTTTTTCGTTAGTATATCCGTTCCATAACAAGAAATACTAAAGGACTATCAGTTAATATGATTGCTCATAACTCTGCGACTGATCATCCTTAATTCCGAGCGACTGTTTCTTCCGATGTATCATTCTCCGCAGCCTACTGTCCACCGTCCGTCTGACTGCCTTATACTTCTGAGTATAGTCCTCTTCAATGCACCTACTAAGATTTGCGAATAAACCAAAGATTGTATTTGCCAACATGGTATTCTCAAGATTGTCAAGGTGGTTAAGCATATTCTGAGCAACTTCGTTGCCGTTGTCTGCGGATTTAGTGAGCCACTCTACTGCTTTTGTCTTATCTTTCTCAAGTCCCTCTGCTCCGAAAAGATAAAGCCTGCCGAGCTGATAGCTTGACCACATATTCTTATCTGCGGATTTTTCAAAGCAGTCTACGGCTTTTAGAATATCATACTTTTCTTTTTGCAAATAAAGTATACCGAAAGCATACTGTGTGAATTCGTTATCTTCGGCTGACAGCAAATATTTCTCTGATTTATCCAAGTCCTGCAACACGATATCGCCCTTGAAATATATCTTGCCAAGCTTGTAACAGGCATAAGCGTCTCTGCTGTCGGCACACTCTGTAAGCATAGCAAGTCCTTTGTCAATGTCCTGATCTAAATGCTCACCCGAAATAAGTTCAAGGGCAAGAAAACGTTTTGCATTGATATTCTCAAGCTTTATTGCTTTTTCAAGTAGCTTTACAGCCTTTTCAATATCCTGTGGAATATTTTCTCCGAGCAGAAGCACCTTTCCGTACTCGTACAACCCATTCTTGTTATTCATTTCTTCAGATCGTTTGAAGTAATCTATAGCCTTATCCATATTGATGTCTGTTCCGAGTCCCTTTTTAAACATAGAACCAAGTTTGTAATATAGGTTATCGTCAGCCTGATCCTTACTTTCAAGTTTAAGAAAACCCGATAATGCGGCTTTATAGTATCTCTGCACTGTATCTTCATTTTCGGTAACATATTCGCCTTTACTATACATCTGAGCAACAGCGTATGATGCATAAGGCTGTCCCTGTGCAGATGATTTTTGATACCACAGAAACGCCTGCGATAAATCTCTTTCCACGCCGTTTCCGTAATAATATAGGTTGGCAAGACTGAACTGCGCAAACTTGTTTTTCTGCTTTGCCGATCTTTCAAACCATTCAAAAGCCTTTTGGTAGTTTTGTTCCGCACCTGATCCGTAGCAATACATTTTGCCTATTCGATATTGAACATATGGCTTCAGCTTCTTTGAGCTTGGCTCGACTTCAAGAAAGCCTTTTAACGCTTCCGAATAATATCTTAGCGACTTTTCCTCATCTTTTGTACTAAGTTTGTCAGTTGAATGTAACTTCCCTAAATCGTGAATAGCAAGAACATTGCCTGACTTCGATTCAGTAAGCAAAAGCTGTTCCGCTTTTTGAAAATCTTCAAGCTTTGAGTTCTTATCATAAATCAGCTTGCAGGCTTCTTGGTAGTTATTACTCCACTTTAAATAATAGTTGCTGTCCGAAACATAATCAGCAGTATAGGTTGTGACTGTATTATCATTTTCAAATTGTTCCGTTTCATCAACAAGCTGAGAAATCACAACATCTGAATCATCAATATCGGACACTGTCAGTTCAGTGTCTTGAACTACTGCGTCGACTACATGGTTATTCATATCAAGCACAGTCCTGATTATTATATTTCGCACAGGTTGAAAAACCTTATTGTCGGTAAGTGAAGGCAGTTCTTTTTCCTTTTGCGTATAGGTCTTGTATTTCAAATGCTCCAAGCTGCACCATTTTTCATAGAGCTGATGGACATTCTCATCTTTTGCAAGCTCCGAAAATATATTGTTGACCGTTTCCTTGACATCGGGAGGAAGATATCCATACACTTTTTTGCCTTTTACATTCTGTAACTGAGAATGTAGTTTAAGGATAAAATTTTCAAGCTGCGGATTGTCAAAACCGCCTTGCTGAATTTTTCTGACGATACTTTCAAACTCTGTTTTGGATACAGCTTTCAATTCGTCACGGCTTAAAGTCTGCTTCTGATATATTGACTGCAAATCGTCATGGAATATGTCATTTGCAAAGGCTGAACGTATCTGATCTATGCCCTTAGCGGTTAAAAATCCCTGCTTTGGATTCGTCGAATACACAAGCAGATGAATATGGGGATGATGAGCTGTATCATGAAAAGAGGCATACCATTTCAGATTGCAGAGTGGAATACGCTGCGATTTTGCAATGTCGGAAATATGCCTTTTCACAAGATCTCGCCATACCTCAGAGTTGTCATAACCAAGACGAACAGCGTCTTCTCTCCTAAGAGAAACAACGTGCGACCAGACATTGCCCTTGTGATTTGCAATTTCGTTTGCAACTCTGTCAAGAATGATCGGTTCGTCTTTTTCATTAAACAAACCGTGAGAGCCTCTTTTCTGAACTCCCGGTCGCATAGCCATGTAACCGACAAAGTTCTGTCGGTTTCCGATGATGTCTGCGTTACGCTCAATGATCGTACTGATAAGCTCAGATGCGTTTTCTACGGTAGGAGCAGCGATATAGTCCTCATACTCCAAATATTTTTTAGCTTCGGGAAAATCTGAAAGCAGATCACGAAGCAATTCTTGTTGGTTTTTGGTAGCGTTATCATTTCTGTCAATAGTATTTTGATCACGAACTTCAACTGTTTCACGGGTTGCGATATATTTTGTATAATTTCTTCGCTTGTTCTTACTTTTCTGTGTACCGCTTTTCAGGTAGCGGCTTGTGACGATTATTTGGGATTGAGGCATGCGATCACTTCCTTTCTGGGGATTGTTTTTTATTCGGTGATGTGGTATAATTTAAGTAATGTTGGTAAAAACGCACTGTGTTATAATATATCAAGAATCCAAGGAGGATGTTATGGGCTTGTTATCAAGAATAAAAAGCTTTCTGAGAGGACCTATCTACAGGATAAATAGAGAAGTCCTGGCAGATTATATGAATAATGAGATTCAGTTTTCGGTGGAGCATAATTTATCTGCCTGTGGAGAATTCTATTTGTCACCATCAGAAGAGGGACCCGAGGAGCATATTATCACAACTAACAACGATGCTCCATGTAAATGTCCGATGGACTCAGAGAAAGACTTTACAGGCATTACGATTTACGCCAACAGAAGTTCTTATTACGATCCCGAAAAGGATGAGATTTATCACACTGTCGATGAATTTATACGATTCAAATTGGATGGATTTCCTGAATGGTTTATTTTCAGGGGTGAAACGTCAGAGTTGGATAAATACATGATAAAAAAACAGTTGGATTGAAATGATAAAACTATGTACCAGCCGTATCGCACCGATACGGCTTTCTCTTACTCTGACCTCTGATACCTCACCGCCTTTTCAAAATTAATGATACCATTGATCCGCTTAACTTCATCCGTACACA
>OFRY01000162.1_pt1 | contig 51010 bp, 50 predicted proteins | sample 1543171 | NCBI WGS metagenome assembly OFRY01 (sample SAMN04209240, study PRJEB22552) | human gut metagenome | biome: gut; material: feces | host: Homo sapiens | place: USA: Oklahoma | reverse complement strand
GAGGAGGCATAACAATGAGGGCATTGGTATTTTTGTTGAAACTGCTGTTGAAGATCGTGATGGTTCCGGTGATTCTGGCGCTGACCCTGTTCGTTTGGATTTGTGTGGGGATCGTCTATGTCTCCGGTCTGGTGCTGGGGCTTATCAGCATGGTGATCGCCCTGCTGGGTGTGGCGGTTCTGCTGACCTGTTCCCTGCAAAACGGCATTATCCTGCTGGTGATGGCATTCCTTATTAGTCCCTATGGTCTGCCGATGGCTGCCATCTGGCTGCTGGGCAAGGTGCAGGACTTGAAGTTTGCCATTCAGGATTTGGTTTATGGATAAAAACAGGGTGTCGGTATTTCCGACACCCTGTTTACTCTATCTCATAATCTTCGCTGTCATCTGCTTCACCTGTTGTGCAGGTAAAGCAAAGGTTACTGCCGGTAATCGCACTTCCTGCTGCCCAAATCGGTGCGCCGCAGACCATACATCTTGCACCGTTTTTTTCTTGGCAGCAAGCGTTTCTCTCAATGTTTTTACAAGTTCTTTTTTATGATACCCCTTGTTGTTCTTCATTACCATATCAGCAAATTTTTCTACGGAGATTGGCTGCATAATTAACACCCCCTTTTTAGAAATTACGGTTGATTTTTTGGAGTGAGCCTGTCATATTGGACAGCAATTTCTCCAGTAACCATGTTTTTCTTTTCTTTATAAAGCATGGTGTAGCGTGGCTGTCCCTCTGTGTAATCCTTCTTCTCTTTCGGGAAAAAAGAACGACAGAAATATTTTCCGGTATCTTTGTGTTCGGCAATAAAAATATAAATATCGCTGTTTTCAAAGGGGGTTGAAAGCAAATAGTCCGCTTCAATTAAAGAAAACTGATTCAATTTTGCATTGTAACGGAATACCAGACGGTTATCGTCCAGGAGTTGTTCAATCAAAGCCAACGGTTCAAAGCGATTTTCAATTTGAGGCAGATAACGGCTTTTCGCTAAAGTCTCATAGGTGGTGCTTCCGATTATGATTTCATCAAATACAGAACCACGATTTTGTTTTGCGATCCGCAAATCTTTCAGTTTTCCAAGACCCATCAAATGATGAAAGTCCAGTTTGGAGAAGCCAATCACCAACTCTGCGGTTTTTCCCTTTCGGCCAATAATGATCCGATATTGTATCTCCAACAAATTTTCAAATGCTTTTGCACACTTTTGTAATTTATCCATAAAACCTCTCTGTCCGCATAAAGAAAGCCGCCCTGCAATGCAAGGCGGCTTTGAGCATTTTCTTTCGGCTTGCAGCCTACTCCGGTTTGAGGTTACTGCACAACCCCTACTGAAAGCTCTGCATAACAAGGCATTCCGGTACGCTATTATGCTTCAACGCTTTGGCAGACACACGCCGTTGCCTACCTTGTACTATTATTATATGCAACTTTAGAAAATATGTCAATCCCCATGAAAAATCAAAAAATATCTTCTCTGCTTATGAGAAAGGAGGCCCTTCTATGGCAACCACACGCATCATGCCCCTGCATATCGGCAAGGGGCGCACTGAAAGTCAGGCAATCAGCGATATTATTGATTATGTGGCAAATCCGCAAAAGACCGACAACGGAAAACTGATTACCGGCTATGGCTGTGACAGCCGGACCGCCGATGCGGAGTTTCTGTTGGCGAAGCGGCAGTATATCGCCGCCACCGGGCGGGTGCGCGGTGCGGACGATGTAACCGCTTACCATGTGCGCCAGTCCTTCAAACCCGGAGAGATCACACCGGAGGAAGCCAACCGCCTGGGCGTGGAATTTGCCAAGCGGTTCACCAAGGGCAATCACGCCTTTGTGGTCTGCACTCACATAGACAAATCGCACGTTCATAATCACATCATCTGGTCGGCGGTCAATACGGATTGTGAGCGAAAATTCCGCAACTTTTGGGGCAGCACCAGAGCCGTCCGGCGCTTGAGCGATACCATCTGTATCGAGAACGGATTGTCCATTGTGGAGGACCCGAAACCCCACGGAAAAAGCTACAACAAGTGGCTGGGCGAACAGGCCAAGCCCTCCCATCGGGAGCAGCTGCGGGTGATGATTGACTGTGCGCTGGAGCAAAAGCCCGCAGACTTTGACGCGCTGCTAAAGTTACTTTCAGAAATGGGCTGTGAGGTATCCCGGCGCGGGAAAGTCATCCGGCTCAAAGCGCCCGGCTGGAAGAATGTAGCCCGCATGGATGACAAGCTGGGGGCCGGGTACAGTGAAGCGGAAATTCGTGCGGTGCTGGCCGGTGAAAAACAGCACATCCCCCGTAAGAAATCCATCGTGCAGCCGGAGCAGCCCAAGGTCAATCTGCTGGTGGACATTCAGGCAAAATTACAGGCTGGGAAAGGCGCTGGGTATGCGCGCTGGGCCAAGGTTTTTAACCTGAAACAGATGGCGCAGACTGTAAATTTTCTTACCGAACATCAGCTGCTGGACTATGCGGAACTGGCAGAAAAAGCGGCGGCAGCCACCGCCCACCGCAACGAACTGTCGGTACAGATCAAGGCGGCGGAGAAACGCATGGCGGAGATCGCCGTCCTGCGAACTCATATCATCAACTATGCCAAGACCCGTGAGACCTATGTAGCCTACCGCAAGGCCAGTTATTCCCGAAAATTCCGGGAGGAACATGAGCAGGAAATCCTGCTCCATCAGGCGGCAAAAAATGCCTTTGATGAGATGGGCGTGAAGAAGCTACCCAAGGTTAAAGACCTGCAAGCTGAGTATGCCAAACTGCTGGAGGAAAAGAAGAAAACCTACGCCGAGTACCGGCGTTCCCGTGAAGAAGTGCGGGAGCTTTTGACGGCCAAAGCGAATGTGGACCGGCTGTTGAAAATGGACGAGGAACAGAAAAAGGAACAAGAAAAAGACCACGGCCAGCGGTGAGCCGGTCATGGTCATAAGCGTTCGCAGAACGCGCAGCCACAGAATAAAATTCTGTGTTCAAAGGGGTTTGGGGGCGCTGCCCTCAACAAGCAAAGCGGAGGGGAAAATCACGGCAGGATTTTGCCCTCTGCGGGCCGAGTGTATTAACACCGGCATTGCTTGCCGGTAGTACCCTCACCATGCTATTCTCCCTCAACTAATACTTCAATTCGGAAGCTTGAAAATGGCAAAGAGGTGAATTGAATTTTGATGCAAAAGAAGATATAATTGGTTATAACAAACTCGGAGACCAAGTGGACTTAGGAGGAATACAATGTTCGATATGACAAAAGAAACAGGGGCATTTCATAATATATACAAAACAGGAATAGGAGCAGAAACAGAAAAAAGAATACTGCATGAAGGAAACGAGTCAGGCGAAGGAACGATGCGGCGTTTTGAGGTGGCTCCTGGCATTCAAATTACCTATAACGATTTGAAAATGGACTCCTGTTTCCGCCCCATCCGATTTGAAAAAGACTTTTTGCAGATCAATCATTGTCTTGAGGGCTGCTATGAATGTGAACTGGACGGTGGCTCAGTCAGCTTTTTAGGCGAAGGCGATCTTTGCGTGGATTACCTCTCCAAAGATAGACAGGTGTTCCTTGGCTCCCGTATCCCTCTGAAAAAATACCGAGGCATCACCGTACTGCTGGAAATGGAAACCGCGCAGCAAACCTTGGATCAGGGCTTTCAACAAGCTCATATCAGTTTGGAACAGATAAAAAAACGCCTGTGTTCAGATGGACGTTCCCTTATCATCAAATCCAAACACGAAATCGACCATATTTTCAGCGAGTTTTACTCGGTGGACGAGCGTATCCAGGTTCCGTACTTTTGGATCAAGGTCATCGAGTTACTGCTGTTTTTAAGTCTCCTGGATGGCAGCGCAGTTTGCCGACCGCAACAGTTTTCTGCGGACATCTCCAAACGGACACAGGAGGTTTACCAGTACATTATAGAAAATCCCTTTACCAAAGATACCATTCAGGATCTGGCCTGTATGTTCGGACTGGCAGAGTCCAGCTTAAAAAGATGTTTCAAATCTATTGCCGGGACCTCCATCGGCACCTTTGTCAAGACGAAACGCATGGAGGCTGCTGCCGATATGTTGGTTTCAGAGCCGACTTTGAGCATTGGGGAGATTGGAAGTGTGGCGGGATATGAAAATCAAAGCAAGTTTTCTGCCGCATTCAAATCTGTTATGGGAGTGACCCCCCAGGCATATCGCCACAAATATTGCTGACCTGATTGGAGCAAAATCCGACCTGTTCGGTTATAGAATGTACTACCCTGGTATGCTATCATTATTGATGTGCCAATAGTGAGTACGCTGTGAAGCAGCCGCTGAACCGCGGCTGCTTTTTTTAACCAACAGTTAGCATAATCTAACTAAAGTCTGGAGGGATGTACTATGCGGATTGCGGGAGGAGCCGCAAAAAGAATTACCAAACGCATCATCAATTTTATCCTTGTCATTTGGGGCGTCGTTACTCTTAGTTTCTGCCTGCAAGTTTTCACTGGGACCGATCCGGCAGAGATGATTGTCCGCAAGGTCAATGTCTTTGCAACAGAGGAACAGATCCAGGCTGTGCGGGAGGAGCTGGGACAGGACGCCCCCTTTCTGGAACGCTACACCGACTACATAAAGGGCGTGCTGACCGGCGACCTTGGAACCGCAATCACAAACCGTCAGCCAGTCATCGAAAATATCAAAGATGCCCTTCCTGTAACTTGTATGCTGGTAGTTATGGCAATGGCTTGGGTCATCATCTTCACGGTATTGATAGCCGCCATCTCTGTCATACGAAAAGGCGGGATTTTCGATAATGTCATGCGGATTATCTGCATCATTGGGATCTGTGTGCCGAGCTTTTGGCTGGCGCTGATCTTGCTGACCGCCTTTGCGGTTCAAATCCCCATTTTCAGTGTGATCTCGGACGGCAGTTTCAAATCTTTGATTTTGCCATCGGCAGCAATGGCGTTCCCTATTATCTGTATTGCGGCCAGGGTACTGCGGGCGGCAGTGCTGAATGAACTCAAAAGTGACTATGTGACCTATGCCAGAGCAAGAGGGTTTTCTAATGCACAAATCGTTTATGGCGAGGTGCTGAGAAATGCTCTCCCCGCAGCCATCACACTTTTCGCCCAATACTGTGCTGCGCTTTTTGGAACCTCCGCGTTAGTGGAGAGCGTTTTCTCCATCCAGGGACTTGGCATTTACCTGACGGAGTCCTGCGAGAGTATGGACATCTATGGGATTTCCGGTTCCATCCTGGTGTGCGGCGTGTTGTTTGTCCTGTTCAACACCCTGGCGGATTTGCTTTCGAGTGCTATCTGCCCTGCGTATAGAAGGAAAGCGGTATGAAACGAAAAGGACAAATCATTGTTGGATTGACTCTGATCCTGATTTTTATTCTTATGGCTCTGGCGGCCCCGCTACTGGCCCCCAATGATCCAAATGCCACAGACCTTGCGCTGAAAAATGCTCCGCCTTCTTCGGAGTATCCCCTTGGCTGTGACCAAATGGGCCGTTGCGAACTATCAAGACTTCTCTATGGAGCAAGGTACTCTATGGGGCTGACCATTCCGGTACTGATCGTACTGGCCGCCTTCGCTCTGTTCGTGGGATGCTATTCCAGTTATAAAGGCGGACTGGTAGATGAAGTCATACGGATACTTTGCGACATCCTCATGGCCTTTCCTCTCATCGTCATTGCGATGGCGTTGGTGTCGGCGGTGGATAATTCTGTGGCAAGTGTCATTATTGCCATCGGGATTTCTATGTTAGCGTGGTTTCTGCGGATGGTACGCTCCTATGCAAAGACTGAGTGCGGAAAGGAATACATTGAGGCGGCCCGGATCGCCGGTGCCTCCGGCCTTCGCATCGTCCTGCGCCACTTGATCCCCAATGTGTTCCCGCAGTTTGTGGTGTACTTCACCACCGGGATCGCCACGGCGATCATGTCAGTGTCCAGCTTTGCTTTCCTGGGCGTAGGGCTGATTGTCGGAACACCGGAATGGGGTGCGATGCTCAATGAGGCACGAAACAGTGTCTACTCAAATCCCGCGCTCCTGATTTATCCGGGCATCTGCCTCATCGTCTGCTGTGCAGGCTTCAACCTGCTGGGCGAGGGGCTGCGGGATGCCATTGGGAAGGAGGATGATATTCGTGTTGCTTGAGGTCAAAGACCTGAATATCTCTTTAGCCTCCGGGAAATGCGTAGCCGAACATATATCATTTCGGTTAGGCCAGGGAGAAATGCTCTCCATTGTTGGCAGCTCCGGCGCGGGAAAGACCACTATCTGCAAAGCAATTATGGGACTGCTGGGGAACACTTACCGCGCTGATGGCGAAATCCTGTTCCAAGGGGAAGATTTGCTCGACCTGCCGGAACGAGAGCGACAGATCATCTATGGGAAAGAAATCTGCATGATTATGCAGAACCCCATGACCGCCTTTAACCCATCCATCCGAGTAGGGCGTCAGATGGAAAAGACCTATTTGCTCCATCATGGAAAAACGCCGAGACAGGAAATGCAGCGCCTGTTTGCCGCCATTTTGCAGAAGCTGGGGCTGGAAGATACCCAGCGGATTTTGAACAGTTATCCCTTTACGCTGTCCGGCGGAATGCTCCAGCGGCTGATGATCGCGGCGGCGCTGATGTGCCAGCCCTCTCTTTTGGTAGCGGATGAAGCGACCACAGCCATAGATGCCTGCAACCGGATCGGGCTAATGAGGGAACTGAAAAGTTTCTGTAAAGAAGGAATGTCTGTGCTGTTCGTGACCCATGACCTGCGCTCAGCCTCGGTGTCCGACCGCATTCTTGTGATGGATCGCGGGCAGATTGTTGAACAGGATACGACTGAGCGGATACTAAATGCCCCCAAAGAGGATTACACAAAATATCTGTTGAACGCCTGCCGGCTGGAAAGGAGGAAGATGCCTTGATTGAACTGAAAGAGGCCAGTTGTTCTTTTTCTGACGGCTTTGGCGGGAAAGGACTGTTTACTGCTGTATCCCCATTGAGCGCCCATTTCAGTGACGGTGGCCGGTACGCAATCGTGGGGGAGTCCGGTTCAGGCAAAACAACGCTGGCGCGGATGATTGCAGGATTACAGCGGCCAAGCGGCGGTTCGGTGTTCGTAGATGGTGAACCCATCTATGGGCGGAAACGAGCCGGGAAAGAGCATTTCAGAAAGGTGCAGATTATTCAGCAGAACTCCGCTTCTGCCCTGGACCCCAAGATCCCGGTGGGAAAATCCATTGAGGAACCGCTGCTTTGCTTTTTTCACATGGAGAAAGAGAAACGGCGGGAACGCTGCCGGAACTTGATGGAACTTTGCAATCTATCGCGGGACTACTATACCCGCCTTCCATCAGAACTGTCCGGCGGAGAACAAAAGCGGGTAGCAATCGCCAGGGCATTGGCCGCTGAACCGCAATGTCTGATATTTGACGAAGCCACTAATGGATTTGACTTGCCGCTGCGAAAGAAAATCATTGATGAAATTATAGACTTGCAACAGCAGCTTGGTTTTACGCTGATTTTCATAACACACGACATGGAGCTGGCAGCGGTCGTGGCGGACGAGATTTTTGTCATGCGAAATTCTAATCTGGTGGAGCGTGCCGCGTTCTCCGGTGATTATTCTGTATTTCACGACCCATACAGCAGGATGCTCTTGGAGGCAAGCGGTTTAGTGGACACTTCAACAGAATGGAATGATAAAACGAAAGAAAGGATTGATTTGAAATGAAACTGAAACGAATTGCCGCTATGCTCACGGCGGCGGTCATGGCGGTATCTCTGGCCGCCTGCGGAGGCAACACCGGCACCAACACAGAGAGCAGCCAGAATCCGCAGGAGAACGCCGAGGCTCAGGCCGTACATCTGAACTTGGCGGAGAGCTGGGGTTTTGAGTATTTTTATACCATCATCACCCCGGAGGTGTCGTCCTCCTCAGGTTACGACATCACCTACTACCTCACCAGCTTTTATGACACCCTGTTTGAGTACAATTCCGAGGGCGAGGTAGTGGGTGTGCTGGCCGAAGATTGGTCCATGAGCGAGGATGGAAAAACCTATACCTTCCAGATCAAGCATGGCGTCAAGTTCTCCGATGGCTCTGACCTGACCGCCGAGGATGTGGCAAAGTCTATTTTGGCTGTTCCGGTCAACCTGGGCCAGTACAACGGCTCCTATGGCCGCCTGTCCACGATCATTGAGGATGCGGTAGCCACCGATGAGTACACGGTGGAGCTGCACCTGACCCAGCCCTACTACAACACCCTCCGGGAACTGTGCCTTGCTAACCCCTTCGGCATCGTATCCAGCGAGCAGTTCAATGAGGATCTGACTGCCAAGCAGGAGAGCTTCCGCAACGCCACTTATGGAACCGGCCCCTATATGTATGCCGGGGATAATGACGGGCAGACCTGGAATTTTGTCCGCAATCCCAATTACTGGGGCGATGCTCCCGAAGTAGACAGTTTCTCCATCAAGTATATTCCTGACAACGACGCCAAGATTTTGGCAATGCAGAATGGTGAGGTGGACTTCCTCTCCGGCATCAAGAATGTTTCCGCCGAGAGCTATGCTCAGATGGAGCAGACAGACGGTTTCGGCGCTCAGGCCGATGAAAAATCCTTGCAGACCTACTATGTGGGCTATAACCTGAGCGGTGAGATTTTTGGCGACCAGGTGGTTCGTGAGGCCATTTCTTCCGCCATTGATAAGGATGCCGTAGTAGACAACATCTACGGTGGCCTGTTCGACAAGGCAGATACCTTCTTTTCCCGTGACTTGCCCTACTGTGATGTAGAGCAGACAGTGTCCGGCTTTGATCTGGATCATGCCAATCAAATCTTGGATGAGGCTGGCTATGTAGATACCGATGGCGATGGCATTCGTGAGAAGGATGGAGTCAAACTGTCCGCTGCTTTCCTGTATCAAACCGGCACCGCCTCCGATGACAACATGGTTGTCTACATCTGCGACCAGGCCCGCAAAATCGGTATTGAGCTGACCCCGCAATCCGCACAAATGATGGATTGGTATGCCATGATCCAGAGCGGTAACTATGGCCTGACCATCTTCAAGACCCAGGGTGGCTACTATGACCCGGCTATGGTCATTACCAACATCAACCCGTCTACCTCTATGGACCCCATCCTCATGCAGATCGGGGCGTCCCAGCCGGAGCTGGCGGCGCTGGTGGACGAACTGGACTCTGCTACTGATGAGGCCCGTATTCAGGAAATTTACAACACCATCCTGACTACTATGGCAGACCAGTGCCTGACTACGCCGCTGATCTATACCCGGCAGCTTGCCATTTACAGCGATGCGGTAGCAAGTTATACCTTCCCCACCGATGCCAGCTTTACTTCCGTTCAGAACATCCACCTGAACTAAGCTATTTCAGGCAACTAACAAAAGGAGCAAGCCTTTAAGCGGGTTTGCTCCTTTTGCTTGACCTGATTGGAGTATAATATACCTAATAGGTCGTAGACGAAAGCGACCCAAAGCAGTAAACTAAAACCAAAAGGTTAGCTGCAACTAATCGAAAATGATAAGGAGGTCTTGTATCCATGAAACAAAAATCCGGCGGGATTAAGCGGTTGATGGAGTTCACAGGAAAGCATCGTGGGCTACTCACCGTTTCCCGCATTCTATCCGGTATCAGTTCAGTCTTTATTCTTGGCCCTTTTCTCTGCGTCTACTTTGCGGCGCGTGATTTGGTGGGCGTATTTGCCGGGACGCCTTTAGACACGAACAGCCTTGTCCGCTGGGGCCTGCTCGCCCTGGAACTGAAACTGATTGGTCTGGTCCTATATTTTTCGGCGTTGCTCTGCTCTCATGTTGTGGCGTTCCATACAGAGAAAAACCTGAAGATGGCGGCACTAAAACATTTAGCAAAAATGCCTATGGGATATTTTGACGCCAATCCCAGCGGAAAACTTCGGAAGATTATTGATGATAACAGTTTTCAGACTGAGACTTTTATCGCTCACCAGCTTCCCGACCTGGTGGGCGCACAGGTCACGATGGTCGTGAGTTTGGCGTTGATGCTGGTCTTTGACTGGCGTGTAGGTATTCCGCTTCTGTTGCTCTTTGGCGTCGGTTTCTTCTTACAGGGGTCCCTCATGGGGAAGGACGGCATGAAATTCATGCAGACTTACCAGGACTCTCTGGAAACAATGAACCATGAGGCAGTGGAGTACATCCGGGGTATTTCGGTAGTCAAGGTGTTTGGTCAGACAGTGCAATCTATCACCAAGTTTAACGACTCCATCAAATCCTATCGGAAGTTTGCCCTGGCCTATACGATGTCCTGCAAAAAAGGAATGGTGGCTTTTAATTCGGTCATCAATTCCAGTTTCCTGGTGCTGGTGCCAACGGCGCTTATTATCGGGTTCGTTTCCAGCGACCTGATCGGCTTTATGCAAAGTTATCTGTTCTATGTGATTTTCTCTCCTGCCTGTGCAGTTATGCTCAACAAGATCATGTATATGACCAGCTACAAAATGCAGGCGGAGGAGTCCATGCGCCGCATCGACATGATCCTGACTGCCGAACCGCAGGCGGAGGCTTCTGCACCCAAACATCCCAAAACTTACGATGTGTCCTTTGAGGATGTGACCTTCGCATACGAAAATACGGATCACCCGGCGGTATCCCATTTGAGCTTTACGGCCAAGGCCGGGACAACTACCGCATTGGTCGGGCATTCTGGCTCCGGCAAAAGCACAACGGCCAGCTTAATCCCACGCTTCTATGATGTGCAGCAGGGGGCGGTTAAGATCGGCGGTGTGGATATTCGGGAAATTCCCCATGCTGACCTGATGAAGATGGTTGCCTTTGTATTCCAGGACCCAAAATTGTTTAAGGACACCCTTCTGGAAAATATCCGGGCAGGCAGACCTTCCGCCACACGGGAGGAAGTCTTGCGGGCGGCGCATCTGGCTCAGTGTGATGATATTCTGGAGAAGTTCCCAGATGGCCTCGATACCGTGGTGGGCGGTAAAGGTGTGTATCTTTCCGGCGGCGAAACACAGCGCATTGCGATTGCCCGCGCCATTTTGAAAGATGCACCCATCGTGGTATTAGATGAGGCGACCGCCTACGCTGACCCGGAGAACGAGCAGCAGATCCAGAAAGCCTTTGAAGGGCTGGTCAAGGGCAAGACGGTCATTATGATCGCACATCGGCTCTCCACCATCCAAGACGCCGCTCTCATTCTGGTAATGAAGCAAGGTGAATTGGTGGAAAGTGGAACCCACGACGCGCTGGTGAAACAGGGCGGCGAATACGCCAAAATGTGGAGCAACTATACAAAGACGACCAAATGGCACATTGGAAATGAGGTGAAAGTATGCTGAAACGGATGTTTGCCCTGAGCGATCAGGGATCAAGAGATTTGAACAAAGGAATTGCGGCCACTACCCTCAGCAATCTGTGCCTGATTGCCCCGGTCAGCCTGCTGGTCATGGTGATATGGGAACTGCTGAATGTAATTTCCGGGCAGGAAAGCAGTATGCAGGATCATGCGGCCTTGTGTATTTGTGGCACAGTGGTTATGTTTATCATTGTTTTTCTGACCCAATGGCTCCAATACAACAAAACTTATACTGTGGCGTATGAGGAAAGCGCCAATCGCCGGATTGTCCTGGCAGAGAAACTGCGGAAACTTCCGCTGTCCTTCTTTGGTCAGCGCGATCTTTCTGATCTGACTACCACCATTATGGGGGACTGTACGGCTCTGGAGCGCGTATTTTCCAATGCGATCCCGCAGCTCTTTGGAACGATTTTTATGTTTATTATAACGGCTATCGGCCTGCTGGTGCTTGACTGGCGGATGGGCCTTTGCATCGTAGTGCCGGTGCCTGTGGCAGCCTTGGTAGTCTTTGCGGCAAAGAAAGCCCAGTCCAATGCCGAGAGCGCCAACATGGATGCCAAGAGAGCTGCCTATGACGGCGTGCAGGAATACCTTGATACCATCCAGGAGCTGAAATCCTGCTCCCGTGAAGAAGAATACCTGGAGGGGCTGGAAAAAAAGCTGGATTATGTGGTGAAGTGTTCCTTCCGCAACGAGATTGCTCCCGGTGCTGCTACGACCACAGCTCAATTTATCCTTCGGTTTGGCCTTGTGGCGGTCATGCTGGTGGGTGGTATTCTGGTGACGGCCGGCTCGTTGTCCATCCCCATGTTCATTCTGTTCCTGCTTTTTGCCGGACGCATTTACGACCCCTTCACCAGTTGCTTCATGCTGATGGCAGAAGTGTTCTCTGCCCTTGTCAGCGTCAAGCGGATGAAGCAGATCGATGCGACCCCGGAGCAGACCGGCACCAATGTCTGCAATAACAAGGGCTATGATATTGAGTTCAAGAATGTGGTGTTCTCGTACAACGAGGAGCCGGTTTTGAAGGGAGTGTCCTTCGTTGCAAAGCAAGGTGAGGTTACGGCACTGGTAGGACCGTCCGGCAGTGGCAAATCTACTGCCTCCAAACTGGCGGCCCGCTTTTGGGATGCGGACTCCGGGACGATTACTCTGGGCGGTGTGGATGTCAAAACGGTAGAACCGGAAACGCTGTTCAAAAACTATGCCATTGTGTTCCAGGATGTCATGCTCTTTGATGAGACGGTTATGGAGAATATCAGGCTGGGCCGGGGCGATGCCACCGATGAGGAAGTGATGGCTGCGGCCAGAGCCGCCCAATGCGAGGAATTTATCCAGCGCCTGCCTCAAGGGTATCAGACAAACATCGGGGAAAACGGCAGCGCCCTGTCTGGTGGTGAGCGTCAGCGCATTTCGATTGCCCGCGCTCTGCTGAAAAATGCTCCTATTGTTCTGCTTGACGAAGCGACTGCTTCTATGGATGCCGAGAGTGAAACGCTGGTGCAGGATGCCTTGTCGGTGCTGTTGAAGGATAAGACGGTCATGGTGATTGCCCATCGTATGAGGACGGTGGCAAATGCTGATAAGATCGTTGTTCTGGATGATGGCAAGGTCAGTGAAATGGGTACACCCGCTGAATTGATGGCGAAGGGCGGCCTGTATTCTCACTTGGTAGCACTCCAACAGGGACGATAACCATCTGCCTGAAGAAGAAAGGATAATATGTTTTCTTTACTGGTACGAATGGCATGGGAGGAACACATGGAGAAAAAACGACATACCACCGCATCCGGTGAAGATTATTTGGAGGCTATCCTCGTTCTCCGAAAGCAGAAAGGTATGGTGCGCTCCGTAGATGTTGCCCGACACATGGGAGTATCAAAGCCAAGTGTTTGTGTGGCAGTCAATACCTTAAAAGACGGCGGTTTTCTCACAATGGACGAGGATCACTTTCTCCACCTGACCGATGTGGGCCGCGAGGTTGCCGAAAAAATCTACGAGCGCCATTGCTTCTTTACCGAGCAGCTTATCGCAGCAGGTGTTGACCCCAGGACAGCGGAGGCCGACGCCTGCCGGATTGAACACAATATCAGTATGGAATCCTTTGAAAAACTTCGGGATTACTATTCCTCACAAAAGGGAAGATAGTTGGCCCATACAGTAACGGATAAAGTAATGCGGCCGGGCAATACACCCGACCGCATTATTTTTCAGCTTTGTTCTCCTTGGTATCCAGCATTTTATCAACCAGGGCAAGTAACAATTCCTGATCGCGCTGGCTGCATTGTGGAACCAACCGTCTGATCCGGTCAACGATTTCGCTGCCTGTGTTCGCCTGCGGCGCAAGGATTTCATCAAAAGAAGCGCCAATGGCATTGACAAGGCGAATCAAAACATCCAGGCTCGGCTTACGCCTGCCGCTTTCTATGGCCGCTAAAAAACGAGGACTGATTTCTGCACGCTCCGCAATCTGTTCTCTCTTATAGTTTCGTTTTTCTCTGGCATTCCGCAAAGATGTCCCAAACGAAAAATCTATATGTCGCATTTTTTTATCCACTCTCCGTCACCTCACATAATAATATTTTACGGGTTACAAATATTATGCGGAATGATTGGAGAGTTGCTTTTTTATAGCTACTATGCGTTGCTGTTTTTGCTTAGGAGGAGATGATAATGAAAAAAGACAATGGCCTGCCTGCTCGTGGCAGGTCCTCTTAACGAAAAAAATCTGGCCGTGAAATTGCGCCAGAATCCGAAAAAAACAGTTTCTTCCCTGTCGGTTTTTTATGGCCTGTACAGGAACTATCAGTAGCAGAAAAAGAGCAACAAGATAAAACGGACACTGACATGGGATATTCCCGTGCCTGTGTCCGTTTTGTTTTTCTTGTATTTCCACGATGCCGTTCGCCGCCTTCCGAGAGTTTGAAAACCACCCACTTTTCAAACTCTTGGAGGTAACGGCTATGAGCAAAAATCTTGAAGAAAGGGCGAATTATTATCTTTACATAGATGGACAGGCTGTGCCGGTAAGCGAACAGGTTTACCGCGTGTATCAGCACTACGAGCGAAAAGAGGAATACTTTTCCTACGATCTGAAAACGGAAAAGTTTCAGAAAGAAACCGCAACTTTCCTGCCCAGCAGAGAGGATTCCTATGAGCGTCTGTTGGAAAAGGACAGGCAGTTTACCGCTTCTGGTCAGCCTGTGGAGGAACAGGCGGTCTCGTCCGTTTGGTTGGAGGAATTATTACAACATCTGTCATCGGATGAGAGGATCATTCTCCACAAACTGTATTTCGAGGACAAGTCAGAACGGATTGTCAGCATGGAGCTTGGAATTTCCAAAACAGCTCTGCATCAGCGTAAAGTCAAGCTGCTCCAAAAATTAAAAATTTTTTTGGAAAACATGGGAAAAGCATAGACCAAAACCACTCTCCCAACGGGGAAATAAGTGAGAGGGTCTATCTCTCTCATGCAGCTTGACAATTGAATAGACGGCATTTCCGGTACATAACCCATGTATGAGCGAATCAGGTGCGCCGCGAAGATGGACAGCCCCAGGAGGTGATAAACAGGACTGTTCCGAGCGATCAACGCCAACTTGAACTCCGAAAGTGGCATTTCGGGCGCGGTGACTGCATGGGGGTTTAAAGATACTTCCTCACGGCCTCCTAAAGACTTGGGGGGAACCCTGCGGCGCACGAGTAAAACGACGCTGCGGAGTTATGACAGCCGCGCCAGCGGAGACCGGGAATGTCCCCCTCGTCAGGGGTGCGTGGCAAATGTGGCGAGCAATAACCAAACTATCATACAGCAGCCGTACCGATTAGCAGGTTAGCATATCCCCTCAACTTTATCGGTGCGGCTGCTTATCTTTATATGAATTGAGACAACCTGCTTTCTCATATCTCATGAAGAAGCAGGTTTTTTGACTGGAGGTGCGCCAACATGGATCAGAAGATTACCCCAATGACCTCCTACAAAGAGGTGAAAATTGGAAAAACCATTTACCGTGTGACCAGCTTTTTTTCGGGCGAAAAGGAGCTGGGAAAGACTTTGGAGCAGCTGGCTGTCCGGCGCGCCATGTCGGAGGTTTCCACACCTGCCAGCTGTTCCGTACACACGGCTACATAGTCACACCATCCTCCCGGCTTTGCCGCATCCTTGCGCGGCGATGGATTCTCCGCTACGATGTTCATGCAGGGACATTCCCTGTGGAGCCATCACGCCGTACGAGGTATGGAATCTGAATTGTCGGGAGGGAAAATAAAGATGACTACAAAAACATACAACGTCGGCATTTACTGCCGTTTGAGTAACGACGATGAACGCGACGGCGAATCCGTCAGTATCGAGAACCAGAAGCTGCTGCTTCAGAACTATGTGCGGCAGCGGGGCTGGAATGAGGTTGATACCTATATCGACGATGGATATTCAGGTACGAATTTTGACCGTCCTGGGGTCAAGCGGCTGATTGAGGATGCCAAGGCCAAGCGGATCAATGTGATTCTGGTTAAAGACCTGTCTCGTTTTGGCCGTAACTACATCGAATTTGGACAGTACACAGATTACCTGTTCCCATCCCTGGGCTGTCGGTTTATCGCTCTGAACAACGGCATTGACACGGAAAGCACCAATGGCAGCACCGATGTCATGTGCTTTTTGAACTTATTTAACGAATTTTATAGCCGTGATACCAGCAAGAAGGTCAAGGCGGTCAAGAAAGCCTGTGCGGAAAACGGTAAATTCATGGGAACCTACCCCTCCTATGGCTACAAGCGGGACCCGGCGGATAAGCACCATCTGGTGATCGACGAGGACACCGCCCCGGTTGTGCGCCGTATCTTTGAGATGCGGGCAGCCGGAACAGGGTTTCACGCCATCGCCGTTATACTGAACGAGGAAGGTATCCCATCCCCCGGTGTGCTGTACTACCAGCGCAAGGGACAGAACGATCCGCGCCGGGTCAACCACAAATGGGCAGACCAGACGGTGAAAAACATTGTCCGCAGCGAGGTTTATATTGGCAACATGGTTCAGGGAAAGACCGGAACGCTGTCGTATAAATCCCGTAAACTCATCAATAAGCCGGAGGAAGAATGGATTCGTGTGGAAGGGACCCATGAACCGATTATCTCACAGGAACTGTGGGATACCGTAGTCAGCATTGACAAAAAGAAAGTACGGAAATCTTCTTCCGCTGACGGTTACAGGAGCATCTTCACCGGCCTTGTGTACTGTGCAGGCTGCGGCTTCAAAATGAGAAATCAGGTGGAGCGATTCACCTATAAAGATGGAACGCCGGGGCGGTACAGCTCCTTTATTTGCGGCAATTACTCCCGCAGCGGCAAGGGAGCCTGCACCATTCACACCATCTATGAGAATGTGCTGACCCAACTGGTGCTGGAGGACATTCGGGAAAAAGCCCGTTTTGCGGAATACGACCCCGAACAGCTGGTCCGGCAGATTATCCGCTTAAAGGATAAGGAAGCAAAAAGCCGCCTTTCCTCCTGTGAGCAGGAGCTGAAAACATATACGGCGCGGCTTTCCGAGCTGGAACGGCTGATGCAGAATCTCTATGAGGATAAGTGTGCCGGAACCATTCCGCAGACCGTTTTTCAGACCTTAATGCACAAATACGAAGCGGAACGGGCAGAAAAGTCCGAAGCCATCCCGGAACTGGAACGCAAGGTCAAAAGCTATCTGGAAAACCGCACGGATGCGAACCACTGGCTGACTATTATCCGCCAATACACAGAGATTACCGAGCTGGATGAATCTATTCTCTTTGAACTGGTGGATCGCATTGAGGTTGGAGAAACTCAAAAAGTGGGCGGACAGCGGATTTGTGACCTCCGTGTTTACTACCGCTATGTCGGAAATGTGGACGCGGCGCTGACCCAAGAAGAAAGGAGGCAGCCACTTGAAGAAGCAATATAAGGTCGGTATTTACTGCCGCCTGAGCGTGGACGATGCCTCCAATTCCGCAAAAGCAAAGAACTATATACCCGGCGATGAATCCGCAAGCATTGAAAACCAGTACGAGATCCTCTCCAAATTTGTCATGCTCAACGGCTGGATCGAGGTCAAGACCTATCGGGACGATGGGTACAGCGGCGGAAATTTTCAGCGGCCCGGATTTTGGGAAATGCTGGAGGACGCCCGCCACGGCCTGATTAACCTGATCCTGGTCAAAGACCTATCCCGCTTGGGGCGTGATTTTGTAGAGGTAGGACGCTATACGGATGTGATTTTCCCGTCCCTTGGTTGCCGGTTTGTGTCTGTGCTGGACTGCCTGGACAGCGAGGGCGACAACACCGATATGCTGCACTTCCGCAGTTTGATGAACGACTACCATCTGAAAGACCTGTCGGGAAAAATCAAATCGGTGCTGTACGCCAAAAAGAAAAGCGGCCAATACCTGACCGCCTATGCTCCTTACGGATACCGCAAGAGCGATGAGGACAAACACCGGCTGGTGGTGGATGAAGAAGCCGCCGCTGTGGTGCGGGAAATCTACCGGATGCGCTGCTCCGGCATGGCCTACGGCAAGATTGCGGCGGCACTGAACGAGAAAAGTATCCTTTCTCCCCGCTGGCATTGGGAGCTTCACTATGGGAAAAAAGGCAGCTGCAAATACTCAAAACTTTGGACCTATGCCACGGTGAAAAACATTCTGAACGATACCATTTATCTCGGCATAGTCACACAAAACCGCACCGGCTCCCGTTCCTACAAGGACAAAACCATGATACAGAAGCCGGAAACAGAATGGATTTGCCACGAGGATGCCCACGAAGCAATCGTTGACCGGGAACTATGGGAAACGGTTCAGGAAAAGAACCGGGCAGTCAAACAGCAGGTGGCAAACCATGCCGCCCCTCTGCCCGCCCTGTTTACCGGCAAACTGGTCTGCGCTGACTGCGGGCATCCTCTGGTAGCCACCCGTGAGACCCAGCGCAGGAAAAACGGGACATCCAAGCGATATGTTTCTTATATCTGCTCCCATTTTGTCACTACCGGACACAGTGCCTGTTCCTGGCATCGGATTTATGAAATCTCGCTAAAAATGCTGGTGCTGAATGAAATCAGGACGCACAGTCAGGCGGTAGCGCAGGATGAAAATGCCATGCTGGACAAGCTGAGACAGAAGATATTTTCCGAGAGCACAGCCAAGCAGGAGGATTCCAGACTGGAAATCAGCCGGTTGCTGCGGCGTATCGGAGATCTGGAACACATGACCGCCAAACTTTACGAGGATAAGGTCAGCGGCATAATCAATAACGATACCTTTGCGGTCCTGATTCAGAAAAGTGAACAGGAACGCATACAAAAGACGGAGCGTCTGGAAGTTCTTCTGACAGAGGAACGAAAAGCCCAGCAGGAGGTTGAAAATATTCGGCAGTGGGCAGACATCATCCGCCGCTATCTGGATGTGCAGGAACTTGACCGGGAAATCGTTGAGGAACTGATTGACCACATCGAGATCGGAGAACGCTCCGTCATAGACGGTCAGCGTCACCAGGACATTAAAATCTTTTACCGCTTTGTTGGTGTGGTATAATGGGAAAAAGAAAAGACCCGGCTACATCCGCAGTCCGGGCATATACCTGACAACATTCTATGAAAACGGTTTGCGATTGAACCGCATCGCTTTGTCGAAAAAGAGTGATTCAGCAGAACACCCTTCCCAAACAGCTTATGTTCTTCATAATAGATTTGAATGGCATCATCTCGTTATCCTCATATCTTGTGTCAACATCATCATTCAGTGCGATAAAGAGAATGTCATTGTTCGGGAAGATTTCTTCCACGTAATACATGAACATGGCATTGTTGCGACCGAACCTTGACATATCCTTTACCATGATTCCACTAGGCTGTGTATCTTCCATAGCGTCCTCAATCATGCGGTTTAAATCCGGTCTGTTGAATGTTGTGCCGGAATAGCCATCATCTACATACTCGTCAATGATTTCAAATCCTTTTTCCTTTGAATAATATCGGAGCATTTGCAACTGGTTTGTGATACTGTTGCTTTCTTTATCAGCGTCACCATCATCTTTGGATAAACGTGCATATAATCTAACTCTTAATCTTGCTTGCTGTTTCGTCATTTTTACTCCTTTCCGACAGCAAACAAACAACTTATATCCTGTTAATATTATACCACGCTACTTAATTATTTTCAGCCGCTTATTACACTGTTCTCAATTTAATATCCATTGTTTTCCTGCTCGATTTCCTTTTGAATCAGCCTTTTAATCAAATGCTGCAAATCCACTGTACCGGAGAACACTGACGTTACATAAAAGGTCGTATTTCCTATTTTTATTGTATTGGACTGTACTGTTTTTCCTATAATCCCACCTCATTTCTTCCAACAAAAAAACACCATTTCTGGTGTCTTTCTGCTAATCTACACTGATTACTTTGCGTTCATACTTCTTTTCCTGCAAATCAATCTCCGCATAAACCATGTATTTGTCATTAAGTTCCGTCTGTCCAGTCTGAATACAGGTTGTCTGATGAATCTGGTTTATCCACTTTCCTTTCTCTGTGTCAGGACTTTCATGTATATGTCCGTGCAGAGAAAGAAGTGGCTGTTTTTCTTTCAGAAATTCGTAAATATCAACAGAGCCTATATCCAAATCTTGATAGCGCAACTGTCCTAATCTCAATCCCGCAGGCGGCATGTGCATAACGTAAACCGCTTTTTGTCTATCGTCCGGCAATGGAAGTTTCTTCAGCACATCACACATATGCGGTAATTCTGTTCTGGAATATTCCAGCCAGTTGTAAATCCTGTCATAATCAACAGCATTAGAGATTCCGGCTACAGGACTTAACTGACGCTGCGGAATATAATGTGTTTCTGTAACAACCCTGTCTTTACAACCGAACGGATGGTCTAAAATATAGTTCATGCCGATAAATTCATATCCATTGACAGAAAATTTCCTACCAGCTATATTGCAGACATTTTCAAATCTGTCGCAAAGATTGTCAAACATTTCATCTGCTGCCAGTAAATCATCATTTCCAAGCATGGCAAGGTATGTGATGTCCTGCTTTTTCAGTTCCTCAAAATATTCATCAAGGAATCCATTGATAAAAAACGATTGCTCACTGTGGCGGTCACATTGTTTTGGTAACATATCCCCGCCATTTACAATGACTTTGATTTCCTTTTCAATGGCTACGTCCAGAATCTTTCTGTACTTCTTTTTATCTCCGTGTAAATCTGTAACATACAATATCTTCATATCACTTTCTACCCCTTTTAATACAGCATTTCTTCCTAATCATAGTTAAAAGTATACCATATCAGAGATAGATTATCAGCAGCTTATATCTGACATACAAACTGCAAAATTTTTGCCTTATGCACCTCCTTTACTGTGTGTTTCCGAAGCAGTCAGATGGCTTTGGAAGCTCCACTGGACTCTCACCATTCTCATTCCTATGAGCAGAACCGCACCATGCGAGTGTATCATTATTCAGATATGCAGGTCATGGCAGAATGACCATTCCACAAGTCGCTCTCGGATCATTGCATGAATCGCTCGCTTTTTTAGGTCATGGCGTACAATTTCCGCTGGCTCGCTGCATATCAAACGTATCTGACTGCTTTATTCAGTTGTCAAAGAGCTACCGACTATATTTGCCAGTCTATGAAAATCCACTACCTAGATAATGGACTTTCATAGATTGACAAGCGGAGCAGAGGAAAGGGGAAAGTGCTCCGCCCGTCTGAATGATTAGATTACGACTATCTCAAAGTTTGCAATCATATCCATGACTGCCGCCTGTATTCTGCCTTTTAATTCAGAATCCACTACCATGTAGACGTTACCGTATTCGTCATACAATTTGCGTAAGCTCAACTTTGATATGTACCCGTCATAGAAATCCAAGATTTCCTGTATTGCAGCTTCATCACCATTCGTAGCCGCCACAATCACAGCAAACGGTATATGTTTTTGGTCTTTGTCCATGCTTATTCCTCCTCCATCATTTTTCGTAATTCTTCCAGAGTGCTTGTCCTGTGACGGTAAACAGTAGTGCGTACCACGTTCATAAGCTCTCCGATTTCTGCGTCAGACATATCCATAAAGTATGACAACAAAATGATATTGCGTTTTCTCTCTGGCAAACATTTGAGTGTTTTGCTTAACTGGTCGTCAGATACTTGTACTTCCATGCCAAGAACATTGAACGCTGTATAATCGCTGGAATACTTGTCATAAACGCCTGCTTTGTTCAATTCCAAATCTGAAATTTCAGAAAACGGAACTTCATGTTTCAAGCATCTTGAAATATCACGGTTATACTTCATTGCTGCTCTTTTAATGACTTTCTTTGTAAGGCAATCAAACTGTGCTTGAATAGCCTGTTGGAAAGAAGATGACTTCATGCTGATTCACCTCCTTTCTGCGTGAGAGTAGATGAGGTTGTTTTCCCTCTATCCCCCTTTCCGCACAGTAGCTACCCACGCAGCAGCTATTTGTTGCGTTTTCAGAAAAGAACTTGAAAAATATTTTTACGCACGAAAAAAGCACAAGAGAAAAGGCTGTATAGCGTTCTTGTGCTTTATCATTTGTACCTGTTATATGATGTAAAAAACCACATTCAAAGGCGTATTGTCCTGCTATGGTAATTTCAGTTTTTTTGACAATAAAGGGTATGTCAAAAAATGTCGATTATGAGATTCTTTCAATGCAGCTACCTCCTAGAGCCGCAAAACAAAAAAACCTTATATGATTTATCCACCGAATTGAGGAAAAAGAAAAACGGCGGCTTTATCTTGACCGCCATCAAATCAGAAATATTTTTGGATATGCAAAAAGGTTACTGCCGATAACGGTTTTTTTTATTTACCGTATAACAGTAATTTTGTTCTTTTTACACACTAGGAACTGATGAACCATATAATACGTTTTTCTATACCTGTCAGAAAATCAACAGGAACAGTAAAATGTATTGAGATGATTACATATGCGTAAAAAAGAAGATAAGTACGATTTCAGAGCTTTTGGTCTTGCCATCAAAGAAGCTCGTATGAAACAGGGTCTAACCCGTGAACAAGTGGGAGCAATGATTGAGATTGACCCACGCTATCTGACAAATATAGAAAATAAGGGGCAACACCCAAGTTTGCAAGTGCTTTATGACCTTGTTCATTTATTGAATGTATCAGCAGACGCTTTTTTTCTTCCTGCTTCTGATCTGGCGAAAAGCACCAGAAGAATACAGTTAGAAAAACAGCTTGATAACCTGTCTGATAAGGATTTAGTTATCATGGGAAGTGTCGCTGACGGAATTATTAAATCTAGGGAAGTGGAGGAAGATTAAACTTCCTCTTTTTCACTCCCTATACGAGTTGATTCTTTTAATTTTTGAAAACTCTCGTCACTGATTACGTGTTCCAGTTTGCAAGCGTCTGATTCTGCTAGTTTTGGGTCTACACCCATTTCTGTAAAATATTTTGTAAAAAAGCAATGTCGCTCATAAATTTTCTCAGCCATAGCCTGCCCACTGTCTGTTAAAAGCAATTGACCATTATTATCCATTAGTAGGAATCCTTGTGTTTTAAGTTGCTTTACTGCATGACTTACACTAGGCTTTGAAAATCTCATATAATCAGCCACATCAATAGAGCGAACCATGCCTTTTTTGATTTTAAGTATAAGTATTGTTTCTAAATAATCTTCTAATGACTTTCCCAATGTCACATTATTATCACCTCTTAAATATTTGATTCAATCAGTTTTTAAATTGTCCACCCAAGACTTTCTTGCTGAATATGATACAATTTTTGATATACACCTTTTTTCTTCATCAATTCATTATGTGTGCCATATTCAACTAATTTGCCATCATCTAATACTAATATTTGGTCTGCGTCTACAACTGTTCTTAAACGGTGAGCAATCATAATTACTGTTTTGTTTTCAACCAATTGAGCTATAGCCTTTTGCACTAAAACTTCGTTCTCCGGGTCAAGAGAAGCAGTTGCTTCATCTAAAAGAATAATTGAAGCATTTTTTAATAAAGCACGTGCAATAGATATTCTTTGTCTTTCACCACCAGATAATGTACTACCATTTTCACCTAGAACAGTTTGATAACCGTCTGGCATATTACGCACAAATTCATCACAGTATGCAGCTTTAGCAGCCGCCATAACTTCTTCCTCTGTGGCGTTAGGGTTTCCAATACTGATATTGTTAAAAACAGTATCATTAAATAATGTTACGTCTTGAAATACAAAAGCCATTTTTCGCATAAGACTTTCTGGCTCCATTGTTCGTATATCTTTACCACCAACACGAATTGTACCTTTCTGTATATCCCAAAATCTTGCAATCAATTTTGAAATTGTACTTTTACCGCTTCCAGATGAACCTACCAATGCGGTGATACTTCCTTGTGGAATTTTACAAGTCACATCTTTAATGACATCTTTTGTATTATATCTGAATGTAACATGTTCCAACTCTATATCACAATTTTCAATTTCTTTATCATTTCCTTGCATTACAGGTGTACTTAAAAGAGTACGCATTCTTTCTGTAACAACATTAAGATTTAGTAATGTAGTTAATTGTGAAAGAATCGCAAGAATTGGTCCATATATACGAGTAACCATCAAAAAGAACATTAGTAATGGGAGCAGTTCTATTTCACCTTTAACTAACAACATTGTTCCAACAAAAATGACAATACCAATTCCGGCTTGCAAAATCATGCTTGCACTCGACATAAATACGCCACAAATCATTTCTACTTTCACAGCAATCTTTTTCATAGATAATAATGCTTTGTTAAGAGCAGAAAAATGAGAACCACTTAAATTACATGATTTAATAATTTTCATTCCCTCAAGGTATTCTTGTACTTGACTAGAAGCGTCTAGCTTTGCTTGTACTTGTCGTTCAAATAATTTTTTCTGATAGTTCTTACTTAACCAAATTATCAAAAATGCAACTGGCAGCGTAATATACATACATAACGCTAAACGCCAATCAAAGAAAGCAAGTAAAATACAAGTAAGAGTAACAGTAATACCATTTGCAATGAGAGGTGGAATTGTACTACTTAACATTGATTCCATGCTGCTACAATCAGACATCATGTTAGTTGTCAATTCTGACAAATCCTTTGTATTGAAGAAACTCATTGGTAATTTTCTTAAATACTCTGCAATATTAAGTCTTGTTTTATTTGATTCTTGATAAGACGCAATGTATGTCTTTTTATAATCATTTCTTGCTGCTAAAAACACCAAAACAGCAGAAACAACTCCAATTCCCCAAAGCAACCATATATGATTCCATGCAATTTGCTTTCCTACATACGGGTTCAGTAATTCACTAAATAACATTACTGTAACACAAAACGGTAGCATTAAGGCTAGATTTGTTATCGTACAAGCAACAATAGCCTTTTTTAAATCTTTATAACCTTTATCTGATAGAAAAAGAAACTCTTTTAGTTTTTTCATCTTTATTACACCGCCTTTCCGCTGATTTTCCAATCAACCGCTTCTGTGTAATGATTCCACATTTGCGAATAACGTCCACCAGCAGCAACTAATTCATTATGTTTACCTTCTTCAACTAAATGACCTTTTTCCATAACAATAATTTTGTCAGCATTACGAATCGTAGATAAACGGTGAGCAATAATAATAACTGTTTTATTCTGCATAAGTTTCTCGAATGCTTTTTGAATTAAATACTCATTTTCTGGGTCGCTAAATGCAGTTGCTTCATCAAGAACAATAATAGGGGAATCTTTGATAATAGCTCTAGCAATAGCGATACGTTGACGCTCACCGCCAGAAAGATGAATACCTTTTGTTCCAAATACAGTTTTGTAGCCATTAGGAAGTTTTGAAATAAATTCATGGCATTGTGCAGCTTTCGCGGCTTCAATGACTTGTTCTTCTGTAGCGTTTGGATTCCCCATGCGAATATTATCTAAAATACTCTGCTTGAATAAGAAAATATCTTGAAATACAAAGCTAACATGATTCATTAAGTCTTTTTCTGAAATATCTCTTATATCAACACCGCCGATTTTTACACTTCCCTCTGTAACGTCCCAAAAGCGTGAAATTAAATTTGCAATTGTACTTTTTCCACCACCAGATAAGCCAACAATAGCTGTTATTTGTCCTTGATTGGCTTTAAAAGATACATTTTCAATAGCCATTTCTTCTTTTTTTCCTGTATATGTAAAGCTAACATTATCAAACACAACATCATCTTTTTGAGGTTTTTTAGGACTGGTAGTTTCTGGTAGAACAGGTATATTGAAAATTTCGTCCATTCTTGCTACATTTCCATCAATTTGCATAAATGATTCAGAGATATACATTATTTTGTTTAAAATACCAGCGATTGCCGGAACAAAAAGCAAGTAAAATATAAATGTCATAGTAAAGCTCTTATAGTCTTGTGCATTAGCTCCTAACAAAATACCTACAGGAACGATAACCAAATATATATTGTTAATGATGGTAGTAAACGCTGGCATATAATTTTGCCAACCTAGAGAGAACTTTAGAACCCATTCTGTGTATTCTTTAATAGCATGTTCTAAACGAGCAAATGAAGAAGCTGTTTGATTAAATGCTTTCACAACAGGCATACCACGAACATATTCTACAGAAGCATTGTTCATATCTTCCAATGCGATCTGATATTTTCCCATGTTTTCTTTCATTGCTCCGCTACCAAATCCACTGAATTGTACGACAAAAGCAAGCACAATTCCAACTAATGAAGCAATACCAAATCGCCAATCAATAGCCAGTAGAATAATAACCATAACAATAGGCGCAGTTACAGAAGCAACAAAATCTGGAAATTGATGTGCAATGAAACCCTCAATGCTCTCAATGTTTTCATCCATTATTTTTCTTAAACGACCACTACCTATGGTTAAGTGATAACCTAAAGGAATTTTGGTAATATGTTCTGCGAAGTGAAGTTTTAATTCATAAAGTGTTCCAAATGCTGCCATATGAGAACTGAAAATTGCTAAAAAATATAATAGTATATTAGCAATAATACCAGCTAAAGCTATCCAGCCATAATTCATAACCTTGCTCATATCCAGCAATTCTAAATTAGGATAGACTTTTAAAATGGAACTAATAATAAAATATACCGCAATATACGGAACAAACGACGCTATAGCCGCTAACGAGGAAAGTATAGCCGATAAAAATACTAATCCTTTCTTATTGGAAGCTAATTCTAAACATCGTGCTAAACCCGTTTTGGGTTTGTTTTGTTTTGGCTTTTTGTTTGCCATAGTACGAATCCTCCTTAAATATAAAATACGTGGTAGGTTAGCTTAATCTAACTACACCACGTATTCTAAAGGAAATACTATTTTTCTTCTACTCCATCTCTAGTATATTGGGGTAAAAATAGCCCAAAAGTGTTATTTTTGTTTTCTATAATCTTTCGGTAAAATACCATAAACAGATTGAAATGCTATTGCAAATTTACTAGCATTATTATATCCCAGACTTACCGCTATATCTCCAATTTTCATATTTTCATTTAAAAGCCAATGTGCTGCAATATTCATCTTATATTTCTTTAAATATGAATATGGTGTGTCACCATATATCTGTAAAAAAATTTTATGAAACAGTGATAAGTTAATTTGATTCCGAAAGGCGAGTTGTTCTAACGATACTCGTTCATCTAAATGAGTTATCATATATTTTTGAATTTCTTTAGTAGCTTGAATCTGACGTTTATCATAATATTTGAAATCACAGCCATGATTTTTAGTTAGCTGGTCTATATGGTAAAGTAATTCAATTGCTTTAATTTTGAAATATCCTAATTGTTCTATGTTAAGTGCTTCATATAATTCAGAAAATAAATGATGTAATTTAGGTGGAGTGGAACTTAAATATCCATTATTCTCAATCCTTAATGTTGAACCAATTTTATCAAGGTTAAGCGGAATAGTTTCCATCATTTTTTTGATTTCTTCTGATAAGGATTGTTTATCAATCACAAGGCTAAGTCCATAATATTTTTTTAATGGAAACGAGAAAGAAACTGGTAAATGTTGTGTTCCAGTCACACTAAAATATCCCTCTGGTAAATACGAAACTGTATGATTGGCATACTCACATTCATAGCGTCCAGAGCGACAATGTGTAATTGAAATAATATTAGGATTGAATTTTTGAGAAGGCATACTTATGTCTGTATCAAAGTCCAAAAAAGAGAGTTGAATACCATCAAAAAGCGTGTAACTTGTAACAATTCCTTTCCCTTGACACCCATAATCTATAATCATAAAATTTTCATCTTGCTTGATAATTTTTGCCTTATCACTGTACCAGTCTTTATTAAATGTAGAACTCACATTATGTACCTCCATATGTCGATTAGCAGCATCTAACTATTATCATACTGTATTTTTTATCCCAAAACAATAAAAACATAAGCGTGCAAATCCGATTTATGTGGAAATGCACGCTTTTCTTCATGTTATTTTACAATCTTCCAGTTACTATCTTTTTCCAACGTTAAGTCAAACTGTGAAATCTGCGTTGCTTTTGTCCTCTGGTCGAGATACTTCACTGATACGGACACTTTCACCTGTTCCCCATCTTGTGTGAAGATTGGATTTACCAGCTCCGAGAACACATACTCACAATTCACTGGTTCCAGCACATTTCCCGATACATAGTAGGCAAGCTCCTTTTCTGTTGCGGTAGGGTAGAGCTTGAAGAATGTTTCCAAGAACTCTGTCACTTCCTTCGTAGTGGCAGCGTCCACTGTTCCATCCGATTCCTTTGTTTTTGGTTCATAGCCAGATTTTGTTGGTATGCTGCTGATGGTCGGATTCTGTGTGATAACCAGATTTCCGTCACCATCTACATGAACTACCACCACATAGGCGGAAGTGTAGCCGATAGAGGTTTCTCCCTCCGTTACCGTTTGATCTACCGAGTAGACAACGGTAAAGTCGTCCGTTCCAGCCGCTTCAACTTCCCAAATCTTAACGTCTGTTACCGTAGAGCTTGTGGGTATATCCTGTCGTACCGTATCAACATTCAAATCCTGTAAGCTCTTTGTCAGATATTGGTTGATGGCTGCGGTTCGTTTCTCAATGGATTCCTGCGTGTTGCTCCAAGAATAGTAGGACTTCGCAAATGCCTTGACGAAATTCTCTATCTTGTTGGTATCAACAATACGCTGCTCAATGACTTCTTTCTCATGTACCGTGTGCATATCAATGGCGGTGAAATTCTTATACACCCCAAAGCTGACACTGGCAATCAGCACCAGCCATAAGGCAATCACGGTTTTCTTATGCGTGCCAACTTTCATCACAGGCACTTTCTTTTCCTTTTTTGGTTTTGATTCCTTATCCTTTTTCTTAAATAGCATAGCACCATTCCTTTCTAATTGGTTTTCACTCGTCCGGCACCAATCAAGTGTTGCTGCCAGTACGAGCTTGTTAAATCTGCATATCCGATAGGGTCGCCAGCATGATACATTCTGTTGTTTCCAGCATAGATTCCTACATGAGTGACGTATGTTCCAGCGTTATAGGTTGAGTGGAAGAATACCAAATCACCAGCTTTTGCCTGTGACAGCGGTATGTGCTGCGTAGCGTCATACTGTGCCTGTGCGGTACGGGGTAAGCTGATACCAGCCTTTCCGTAGCACCACTGAACCAATCCCGAACAGTCAAAAGAAGTGTTGGGATTGCTGCCGCCATACACATACTTCCAGCCTTGATACTTCAACGCTTCATTGAAGATTGCCTGTGCGGTAGCGTCACTGAAACTAGGCACAGCCAAATACTGGCTGACTAATTTTACATAGAACATATTCCCGTACCTGTAACGCCAGCCGCCATTTTCTTTTATGGCAATCTCATTCTTATAGGTGACTTTGACACCGCCGGACTTGTCCTTTGCGAAACTGACCGCCAGCTCAAAGGTGTACTTCTTTCCGTGTTTTGATACATAATCAATGAAGCCGCCACCATAGTTATAGGACTGTACCACTGTGTTGATGTCACAGTCTTTTGCTTCTGCGGATTTCAAAAGCTCCGAGAAGTATTTACACCCCTGTTTGATGGAATCCTCCACGGATAGGGAGTTAAGCGGTAATCCTAAAGATTCACTGGCTTGCATAACGTCTGTCGTGCCAGTGCCGCCGGATTCCACCTGCATAATCGCAAGCAGGTAATTCACATAGTCAGAAATCCCGTATTCCTTTGCGTATTTTTCTACCGTAGGCTGATGTTTCAAGACTTCTGCTGACAGGTTCAGTCCAGAAAAATCCAAGCTGGAAGAGCCGCTTTCTTCATCATCTGCGGTCACGATAAACAGGAACAGAAGCAGACAGATAATCACTGTGAAAATCCCACCGAACACAGCAAAATGCCTTAACTTCATTTCTTGCCGCCTTTCTTACTTGTAGATTTCTTCATTGTTGATTGATTTGTGGTCTTTTTCTGAACCGTCTTTGTCTGCTTCTGACGTTGAACCGTTTGCCTTGAAATATCTGTGGTAGCTTGTGAATGTTTATTTACTGCTGATGAAGTCTGTTTATCTGCCGGACGGGATTCTCTGACAACCTGTGTTCTTACATTCTCCTGTGATTTTGTCACAGGCTCTTTACTCTTGCTTGATTGCGGCTGCTCCTTTGTCACTGTGACAGGACGCTCTTTGACTTTCTGCTCCGGCTTTAAAGCTGCCGCCTGTGAATCCGATTTTACAGGAACAGGCGTTGTGGCTGGTCGCTCATGCACCGGGGCAGCTCTCTTTGTCGCTGATCCGTTGCTTTGTCGCTCCTTATCCACAATCGGACGCTGCGGATTCTTTTTGTCTGACTGCGGCTGTTTCGATACCGATTTTTTATCCACAATTCCACGCTTTGAGGTAGACTGTGATTCCTGTGTATTGCTTTGTGAACTATGTACGGTCTGTGAGGAATCCGTCTGACTTTTCTTATCCGGCAATGCAAGCGGCTTCTGTGATTTGGAATCCGGCAGAGCTGGCGGCTTGCTGTTACCTCCACTGGAAGAAGCAGAAGTATTGTGATTTGCTCTGGTATGCGTATTACCTGTCTGTTTGGTATTGTCTGCCTTTTTCGTAGAAGCAGAAGCCGCAGCAGCACCAGCTACACCGCCAGCAGCACCAGCCGCCATTGTCCTACCGATTTTACGCTCCAAGCGTCTTGCCCTGCGGTTGAGGAACATATACGGGTGTCGCATGATTCGTCTGCTGACTTGCTGTGTATCGGAAGATTGCAGGCTGAACATTGCCATCAAGTCACCTAATTTAAAATAGATTCCGGCAAAGGTGACTATCTGTAGAAATGCCACCATGAAAAACGGATAGCCGGAGGAAATGGAATAAAACATAGTCGAGATACTAAAGGCTGTGGTAATAATCAGTGTGATTCCGGCTCTCATCATAATGGTATTGAACAGCTTCGTAAGAGCCTTTTTTGCCATGCCCTCATAAGTCGGTATCATGGAGAGGATAAAACTAATCGGCAGGAACATGGCGTAAATGATGAATAGCACCTGCGAGAAAATCATCATGCCGGTAAGCAGAAAGACAAATCCCGAGATACCAATATTGAAGATAAACAGGAACACTACCATACCTAAACGGGTCATGGTCTTTGTGACGCTCAAATAGTCATTGTCTTTATCTTCGATTTCCTCAATCACAACGTCCTCTCTGTCGTCCGTGTCTGGACTTCCCGATAACAGGCTTTCCACACGGTCAGAACCGAGCGTTTCTATATCCGATTCCCCGTACTGTAGGAGCAGCCACGGTTGTTTCACCTGTATGGAAAACAGGCTGTCACGAATCAAATCCACGCTGTCTTTTCCTTTGCTGCTGGAATCTGGCAGCACGATCTTTGTACCAAGTGACAAAGCAGAGCTGCTTATATCTGCGGAAAAGTCATTGATTTTACTGATATAGTTTGGAGCGTAGGCAATAAAGGACGCTGACAAGATAAATACCACAAGGAAATTGATAATCGCATGAATAGCTTTTGTGGTTTCTCTTTTTAACAGTCCTGTGTATGCCACATAGATACCCGTTACCAGAATGAGGATAAGCAGGAATCCCACATAGAACCCCTCGTTGGAAAAGCCACTGGAAGTCACGCCAGCCAGCGTTTGAATGTTCTTTCCAATGGAGCTTGCAGTATCAGAGATAAAGTCCAGCTTGTAGGCTTCCTGTACAACATAGCCTGTCGCATTGGAAATATAAAGGCTCACCGTCCAGACAAAGTTTGTGATGGCGTACAAGCCATACTGAATACTTTTCCCGATACCGTCCAGCCAGTTCCACGGCAGCCAGTCCCAGCTTGAATCAACGTAAAAGTCAAGCTGGTAGTTTTCCAGCGGATATTTAGAGTATTCGTTAGAGTCGCTCACCGTATTATCCACCAGTCCAGCCGCATAAGCCACTGTGCCTGTAATGGATAAAATCACCAGCACGCCGAGAATCACCGCAAGAGTAATGAGCAGCCAGCGAATTATCTTTTTCTTACGCATAGGCTTCACCTCGTTTCTTCTGTCTGTACTGGCGGTCTGGTATCAAAGGCATGGAACAGGTCAGAGAATACAGGGTGAATCTGGATAACGCCTACACGCCCGTACAAATCTTGAAACAGGCATTGCCCGTTTTCCAAATCCCTAAGTCGTTTCTGGTTTCCCTCGTCCTCCTTATCCACGCCAAAAAATTCAAGGGTATTTTTGATTTCTTTTATATCTGTGCTACGAAAGGCAAACTTCAAGCCGATATTGTTCTTCATCTTTTCGTCGTCCACATCACCAGAGTTTTGTGTCACAAAGTACACAGCGGCATTCATGGAACGACCAGCACGAATCAGCTTGTTAGAGAGTGCTTTTCCCTGTGCTACCTGCAAGAACGTCCACGCTTCGTCCAAATCCACCATCTTGAAAATGCTCCTATCCGAATGGATAAAATCTAAGGCAAAGGTACTGATAACGATAAGCATTGCCACGGAAAGCAGCTCCATTGTGGTATATTCTTCAAATTTTGTGTCCTTGTCTGGCAATACAAGGTCAGCCACCTGTATGATGTTAAGCTGTCGGTCTAAACTGATGGATTGTTCCACATCACCGTCCGAGAATAACAGGTGTGCAAAATCATAGTCCGTCATGCTCTCAATATGGTCTGCGATATTCTCTGCCACGAGTGAACCATCTTTGCGGAGTTCATCAATGACACGGAGCAGTCCTCTTTTTTTGCTCTGGGTAACAGAACGGATTGCACGCCTTAATACAGGGAACTTCTCACCGTCACGGGAAGAAATACCTGTAAGGAATGTTAAAATATCAATCGCAAGGCTTTCAGCGTCTTTTGTACGCTTCATAATCACATAAGGGTCAAGAAGTCCTTTGTTCTTATTCTCGCTGGTAAGGTTGACGATTTTGATTTCATGTGCAATATCGGGTAGTGTTTCCTGCCAGTTGCCACGCTCTGATTTAGGGTCTACAATGACCGCTTTTCCTCCAAACAGCACCGCATAATAGATGATAAGGTTGTTACAAAATGACTTGCCACCGCCAAGAGAACCAAGAAAAGCGGCAGCTAACGCATTGGTGACGGAACCCTTAACGCCCTGTGCCGCAAGGCTGGGTTTCAGATATACATTCTTTCCTGTATCAAGGTTATAGCCGATATAGATACCGTCCGTTTCCCCAAGCTGCTGTGTCGCACCGAAGCCAAGTCCAGCGAGAAAGTCAGAAGTGACATACTGGATATAATCATTGATATATCTTTTGCTGGACGGGATAAACTCACCATGCAGTCCCAACATATCCCCGAATGGGCGAACTAGCTTCACATTCAAATCATCATAGAAGTCTTTGACTTCATCACAACGTCTTTTCAACTCGTCCAGAGAATCCGCAGCTACACGAATAACATAAGAGAGTTTATACATGGATTCTTTGGACTGGTCTAAATTCGTTTCCAGCTCATTCACCGAATCCAGAGCGTCCATCACATTACTTCCCGTTTCGTTATTGGATTCCCAAGCGTGATTATCTAAATCTTTCAATTCCTTTTTCTTGTTACGAACTGTAGTTAATGCTTTCTTGTTCGTCACAATCTCCACATTCATAGAAGTGGAAACAGGGAACGTGAATTGCTGTTGCTGATAATAAAATATCTCGCTTGACGGAAAATCCAGCTCACCCACGATATTGTTAATCGTGAAGTAGGCAACAAAAGTTGTCTGATCTTCACGCTCAATCTTTAGGTATCGCTGGTTTTCTTCAATCATGCAGCGTGTCGGACGGATAAGGTCATATCGCTTCACCAGTGTTTCACGCTTTAACTTTTTTATCGGGAGGTCATAACTGTAATCACTGTAGGCAACGCCGGTATTCCCGTAGATATGTTCCAAGAGGTAGCCGAAGTCGTTCTTATCTAGTCTGCGGAACTGAAAGCGGCGTGAGATTTTGCTTTCCAAGAGTTTTTCCATCTTTAGGAAACGGTTGATTTCATCATTACTCATGGAAACGAAGTCACCCATCAGCTTGTGATTGACTTCATAGATAAAATCCGTAAAGGTCATAGCTGCTGATTTTCGCATACCCTTGAAGCTGATTTCTTCCTCATTTACCAGCAGCTTGAAGCCAAGAAAAAAGCGGTAGTCAATCTGATTTTCACCAATCATCTCAACCAACGCTTCTGTCTGTTCATCTACCTTTTTACAGGCAATCTCTTTTAATCTGCCTGTGATTCCCTTTTTGGAACGCTCCTGTACTGCACGCAGGCTGTCCTCTGTGGCAATCTGTAGGGCATGGATTTTTCCGTCACGGTTCTGGGCGATAAGCTGACGGAAGTTGTCATGCACCATGTATTTTTCTTCTGGTGACAGGAACGAATAATTGTAAGGTGTCAGCTCATAGTAGGCAAAGCACTCACCGTCATGGTTGAACACCAGATTGTTTTCTATGTACTTAATCGGGAACATACATCACACTCCTAACTGCGGTCACGCTTGTATTGAATTTCTGATTTTTCAGTTTGATAGCTTTTCCTGCATAGGTCACTTTTGGTCGGAGGAAAAAGCTCACACAGGATTTTAGGAATCCAAAAGGCTTTTTTCCGTCAAAGGTCTTTTGCGATACAAACCAAGTGAACGCCACAGGGATTCCAAAGTATTTGAGAAATGCACCGTCAATCATGTTAAAGGGCGGCAGCTCCCCAAAGAGAATCACCACAAACAGCGACACCACGAACCAAGCCATCTGACTGAATGTGAGCGGGAACGGGAGTTGAAAGTCGTTGATTGCATAAATGACTTTTTCCACGCTCCATATGCTTGTATAGCTTTTGATTTTCTTCAATTTTCACAGCTCCTTTCTGTTCTAAAATGGAAACAGCAGCCTATGTTTCAAAGCTGCTGCAAAAAAATAACCAGTGTCATTTCACTGGCAGATAAAAAATATTCAGTTGTAATTGTTAATACGAGCATTCAAACACGCCATGATTAGTGACGACAAAACGCCCCTCTAAATCAAGGTCACGCCCGTAGGCTTCATAGTCTATGTAACTGCGGATTCTGTCTGGTATCTCACCCAGACTTTGACATTCATCTATGAAGTAATAGGCAACGTCTGTCATATCGTCACAATCGGGATAATGGATAATATCGTCTGCATGTTCGCACAAATCTTCCAAGCTGCTGTAATAGCCTAGCAGTTCCGATAATTCGTCCTGTATGTCCTCTGGTAAGTCCTCCACCATTTCACACAGGCGGTTGACTTCCTCAATGGGTGTGTACTCGTCAATCTCAAAGGGTAGCTCATAATCATGGATTGCGTATTCTTCGTATCTGTCATTCAAGCCGATACGTTCTGCCATCTCGTCATAATCAACGGGCGGCGTAAACCATGCACCCACAAGCTCACCCTCGTTGTATTTCCCAAGATTGGCAATATAGATTCGCATTTCTTCGATACCACATCACCCCTTTACTGATAGCGGAATACGCCGCTTGTGGTAAATAAGTATCTGTCGTCCATTTCCAGCTCACTACCATAGGAGTGATAGTCGATATGTTTCAACAGTTCGTGAGGAATCTCACCAAAAACATATTCTTCACGGATAAGGTATTCTGCCAGAGCTGCACCGTCACCCACATCATAGTAGCGTATCTCGTCCTTGTGGTCGATAAATTCCTCGAAGCTGGAAAACCATTTCTGCTGAATGGCTTTCATTTCATTGCCGATAGGCGTACCCTCCAATTCCAGCACCATGCGGCAGTTGGCGTTGATTTCCCAAAGTGGCATATTACTGTGTAAGTCAAAGGGCAGCTCATAGTCTGCAATCTCAATCTGTTCTTCATGTTCTACGCCGATTTTTTCTCGGACTTCCTCAAAGTCCACAGGGCAGTTGAACCAAGCACCGGAATATTCTTCGTCACCCTCACGATACGGTTTTGTATTGTTTAACAGGTAGATTCGCATTTCCTGCATGGTCTGTCACTTCCTTTCATCATATCCAGTATTCCCATTATAACAGCATAATCTACACCGAATACATAATGAGAAAACTTTTCTAACTGTTCTTTTGGATAATCAAGTGGTGAGTGCTGCTTGATGATTTCCCACACCATACGTTTGCGGTAGGGAAGGTCGGAAATATTTTCACAGCCGACACGCTCTTTCATATCCTCAAATATATCTGTTTTCATGTTGTCCTCCAATCTTAAAATTTGCATAGAAAAAGCAGCTAACTCAAAAGAATTAACTGCTCTTTGTCTATGATAATTTGATTCCTATTTGTTTCAAAATTAAAGTAAGTTCTTTTCGCTTTTCTGGGTCTGGTGTTCTGACTAAAGTATATCCTTCTTGCTGTATTTTTCTTAATATATCAAATGTAATATCTGCTCTAGCATTTAATTTATATAGAGTATCATCCGACATAGGTACTTTACGAAGATACCACCAGAAAGGTAAATCCAATTTACTTTTAGCATATTTTATAGTGTTGACAAAGTATGTGTCCTCATTATAGTAATTAAAATATGGTTTGTCCTCTAAAAGATGTTTTTCCATATTTTCATAGAAATCATCTAAATGATTGTCAACTAAAATCTTTTCAAGTATTTGAGGAGGAATTTCACTCAAATACTCTGTTATCATACCAGTATTCAAAATATTTAAAGGCGTATAATAATATTTCTTTTTAGCGGAAAGAACAATGCTCAATACTACACTTTGATTATCAAATGCGTCAAAATATACATTGACATTAACATTGTGATATTGATAGTAAAATTTTAAGCAAGTAGCCTTTGTTTTTTTAGGAATACTGTTATAAATATCTACTAAATAGGCTTTTGTACTTTCTTTCATACAAAACACTCCTTTCAAATTCTGCTTAAATTATACTACTTTTACACAATAAATACAATTTACGCCCCGATAATCTTATTGAATAACTGCAACAGTACGTCTTTTACGCCAGAAGCATTGAATACCAAGCCGACAGCGATTAAGGCAATCACCAAGAATCCAATCAGTTTAGAAAACTCACGCTTGAATCCGAGATATACGCCGATAACCGCAATCGCCATGAGTACCAAACTCTGTGCGTTAGATAAAAACCAGTTGTATAAGTTCTGTCCGAAATTCATTATTTTCTGCTCCTTTCCATCATTTCAATTTCTCTTTCTGCGGCTGCTCCAAGTGAGAACAGGAATAAATCAAATAAGATATGCTTCATGTTGTCATTCCTCCGTTTCTGTAATCATTTCCTCTGTGGAAGTTGTCTGCTGTTCAATCAGCTTTTTGTGACGCTCCGTGAGCTTCGCATGGTCTAAAATGTCTTTGAGATAAGTCGTACCGTTGGTACTGTCAATCTTCTGTAAGACTTTCCAAGTGGGAGCTACCTGTCTGCTTATCCAGTTGAGCGTCCGAGTGAGCGTATAAGGCTCTGGTTTGGTCGTCAGTTTCAAACGCCCACGATCAGAGCCGATAAAGTACGCCCATTTCTCATTGGTCTGCCATTCGCTGCGTCTTTTCTCCACCTCCTTGTCAGCGAACCGCATATAACGGTTGATAATGTCAAAAGCGGTACGCTCTGCGTCATGGTAGGTCAGCAGGTCACGCACCGCATAATAGGCTCGCTCATTTTTCAGCCGGATTTCAAAACGGTTCTTGATTTTCGTATCTTCAATGGGTATATCGTATTTCACATACTGCTCATAGTTCTTTTCATAGATACAGAAATAAACCTCTGATTTGAGCGAACCGATATAAAGCGTATTTCCCATTCCGTATCTGTCCTGTTCATTGCTTCTCACCAGCTCACCGCTGCGGTAACTCTTGAAGCTGCGGAATACGGAAATACATTCTTCACGGTTGCATTTCTCTGTCAGCTCTGGAATATCCAAGATTCCTGCCATATCGTTGATGGCAAGGTCAAGACGTTTCATCACACCTCCTTCCACCAGAGCGTCCATGAGAAAGTCATACCAGCTCCTATGCTGTGCCAGCAGATAACTTTCCATCTGTCGACAGCCTTTGCCTTTCAGCTCCAGCAGTGTGCCTTTCTCTTTATCGGGTGATGTCAGCACGAACACATCACCAAGCACATAATATTCCGCATAGGAGTAGAATCCGTAGTCCTCATGTGTCATTACATCCAGCTTTAATCGCAGAATATCTTCAACAACGTGCCGAACGTCCTGTGTGGGGAATCGGATTCTGACGTAATCCAAGACCATTTCCAACGGATTCTCTGGATTCAGCTTTTCCAGAGCGTCCGTGAATTTCCCCTTGATTTCTTCTGTCAAGGCTACTTTTCCAGATTCAATCCTGCTGACATACTCACGACTGATACCAGCCATGACCGCAAGACGATTCTGGGAAACGCCGTACTGCGTCCGTTTTTCCTTAAAATCGTTTATCCAATCGGTATCATTCAGTTTCAATCCCTCCAATCGAAAAAGAAATGTGACAGTTACCGATTTTGTCACACTCCTTTGAATGTTTGAAAAGTCCTCTGTTTTCAAGGACTTTTTGATATGTAATTGACTGTTTCCAGATAATTTGTGCCCCCCTGTTAGATAACGGGGGCAGATAGTTGGGGCGGCTTACGCCACCCCAACACAGGCTAGTCCGTACCTGCGTCTTTCGCTCCGCACGCCGCCTGTCCGTCCTGCCTGTTTCGTGACAATCTTCCTATCTCTTTTAAAAAGTCATGTCCTTTGGGTACAAGGGGAGTGTAAAACTCGGATATGACACTGTTTCCCGTATCAACATAGCCACGCCCTTTAATCTGCTTCAAGAAAAAGTCCTTGTCTACTTCACCGAACATCATACTGTATCCAAGCTCCGACATACGCCCAAGAGCCACACGGAAATTGAACTGGTCACGGATTCCATCACCGAGATACTTTGCGTCTGGACGCTGACAGGCGAGAATGAGAAAATATCCTGCCTGTCGTCCGAGCATGACTATCTGTTTCAGCTTGTTAAGGACAGCAGCATTCTCCTTTGTGGTGAGCATTTCCATGAACGCCACATATTCATCAAAAATAAGGAAGTGGGGAGATAGTCCTAAATAGGCATAGTTTTCACCTGTCCTGTAATTCTCCATGAGCTTCATTGCTTCACTTCTTGCCATCATACCGTCATAGAACCTGTCAATACAGGCGGTTATATCGTCTTTCTTGTACCTGACTTCCGGCATGACAACGGATAAATCCGCAAGGTCAGCGTTCTTTGGGTCTAAAATATACATGACTGCATTGCTGCGGAGCATAGCTTCAATGAGTGTGAGAATAAAATACGTCTTTCCTCCACCAGTACCGCCAGCAATCAGCATATGAGGGAGCTTGTCATACTCCCACCAGACATTTTTCATCAGACGTAAACTGCCATGTTCAGCCTGTACCTCATTGATAGTGATTCTATTAGCGATAGTGTCATAAAGTAAGACATACTCCACATAGGAATCATGTAGCTCTTTTGACACCAGCTCACAGTACAATCCTGTTTCCAGCTTCTTTTCCAAGTGTAAAAGTTGGTCTTGATATTTCCCTAATGTAATTTCTGTACGGATATACAATAGACCATGTTCCATACGGTAATACAGTTTTGGAAAGTAGTTGATTTTCTCTTTCTTGCCGGACGCTGGCAAGTCCTTAAAAAATCCGCTGTCCTGTGTGGATTCTGATTCATACCAGCCATTCTCTAAAATCATGCGTGCCAGCTTTTGACGGTGAAAAAGCTGTTTCACTCTGTCATACTGGAATCTGCGGTAGAAAAGGGCAGACAACACACAGACCAGAGTCGCCACAATGATAGTCACTATCCTATATGGTGTAATCGGCAAGTAGACGCTGCCATCTTCAAAAAGTGAGATTGCTTTCCAATCCGTAGTGATGATTGACTTTAGGTTCAGCAGCATAACCACCGCAAGGAATAATAGAAGCAGCAAACCAGCCGAGAAACGAAAAACCAGTGATTTATCACTGGCTCTGATACGATATCCTCTGTATGTTTGTAATCTCATAGTTCCTCCTTTTAAGCATAAAAAGCAGCAAACTCCATAGAATTTACTGCTCTAACATTTATTCGGAAAAATACTCCTTTTGATTAATTTTTTCTAATTCACATATCAATTTATAATACTCTGCAAAAAAATTATTATTACATTGACTAAAATCAACATCATTTGGAACAACCAATAATGTTTTCATCATGGAATGATAAGTGGAATTTAAGATATCTTCAAGAACTTTCATAAGTTCTACAGAAATATCTGTGGGATAATATTTGTAAAGTTTATCAATTTCATCTTCGGTTTTACGAATACACTCTCCAAGCCATTCTCTTACAGAAAAATAAACCATATTTTCTCGAGTAGTCCTATTTGCATTTAAAACTTTCACTTTATCTGAAAATCGTAACTGTAACAAACTAGACAATTCTTCAGCAGTATAATCAGTACCTGTATGACCATCTAAATAAATTTCTGCAAGCGAAGATAGACTGTTTCGCATATTTTTTATAATTTGTTTTAATCGCATAGAAACATTTCTTCTAGCAATAGAATCCCTCTTATTGTTAGGAACATAAACTTGTGTGATATAAAACATAAAATTTATTATATATCCAACAGATAATTGAAATAAAAGATTAAACCATTGTTCGGCTCCTCTAAACAGTTCGGGCAAATCCAGTGTTAAATAATATGAAGTAATGATGACTATAGATATTATAAAAAATGCAGAAATAAGCGTATTTCTTTTTATGAATATAAGAATATTTTTTCTTAACATTTGTACTAATTCCTTTCCATCGATTTATCTATATGCCAATAATTATAATATCATTTTGCAGATGAAGCAATTATTGCTTATTTATTTTTGTTACTGTTTGTGATGGATTTGTCATAGTGTTTGACACAGAATGCTTATTCTTCAAGACAATATCATCTGCCTTGATATACCAGTCAACGTCTGCACCTTGAAACGTAGCGGTTGCCACCGTATCAGCCACAGGATTGATGATTTCCACCTCTGCATTGTAGTCAAATTCCTTTAACGGAACAGAAGCCGGAATACTTACCTGTATCATACGTCCTTGTTCTTTGCACTTCAAATCGTAGGTACGTTCTTTGATTTCTTCAGAAACCGTACCGTCCTCATTCTGGATATGTACCTCTCGTCTTAATGCGGAGAATTTCAATACTCCGAAAGTCTTTTCCTTGTCAATAATGATTCCGTTTGCTAATCTCATATACTCAATACCTCCTTATGCTTTCACCATATCGTCAGCCGATAAGATATAATTTGTGAATCCTCTTGTACCGATTTTATAACCCTCTGCAGTGATTTTGGGATTGATAAGTTTTACCTTTTCCTCTGATTCAAAGTTCTTCTCACCAGCAGAAGCAGGCAGCACCACGATAATATCATCTGCTCTCTGTACGTCCGAATAAAGGTTGAAGCTACGGGAAACGACCGTCATACGTCCGTTGATCCTACGCTGTTCCACCTTATTCTCACCAGCAAATTCTAAAGTTCCGAATGTTTTTTCCATATTTGGGATAACGTGTTTTAATTCCATAAATTGTTTACCTCTTTTCTTTCTATATTTTTAATGATTGATTGTGTCATTCTGCTATCGGAATAATATCTGTCTGCCTGTGAATTATCAAGGGCAAGCGTTGTGCTGCCGCACCCTTGACAATCCCCATTCAGAAAGATAAATGTTAATCAAGCAGAATTTAGTTGAGTTGCCAGCCACGGACTGACTTTTTTTATGATGGGAGGTGAACGGGGAGTTGCTTTCATAAACCGATACCTCCTGTATTATTTAGACTTCTTTACTCTGCGGAATCTCTTATATCCGGCAAAGATAAGACCAGCAGCGGAAATTCCCATCATGGCGAACAATGCGACAAATGGTGTGTTGTCACCTGTTTTTGGTGAATCGCTTGTCTTTGTTGGTGTGCTAGGTTCTTCTGGTGCCGTAGGGGATTCCAGGTTTTCCTTGACCGTCACAGTCTGCCCCTTGTCCTTGATGTCCTTATGTTCAGCTACCTTGATAGGCTCGTCTGGATTGGTTACGTCATATAATTCTTCAAATGTCACAAGCTCTTTGCCGCCAAGCTCCGAAGCATTGAATGTAAATTCAATCTGAACCTCCATTTTAGAATCCTCGGCAGTAAAAGTAAGGTCATTTTCTACACGCTTGCCATTCATTAGAAGTTCAGCATTTTCAGACTTCACCATTTCCCAACCTTTAAGAGTGTATTTCACGCCTTTTTCAAGACCATCTAAAGTGACCGTATCAACGATAGTTACTTTGTCGTCTGCTTCAATCGTCTTTTCACCTGTCGCCTTATCAGTAGCGGTTGTGTGCATAGTGATGATACGTTCCGTAATCGTCACTGTTTGCCCCTCGTCCTCAATATCTTTATGTTCTGCCACCTTTGTAGGCTCGTCTGGATTGGATAAATCGTACAATTCCTCGAATGTCACAAGGTCTTTGCCACCAAGAGCAGAAGCATTGAACGTATAGGAAACCTCAACTTCCATTTCTGATTTTTTCGCAGTGAATGTGTAATCATTTTCCACAGGTTCACCGTCAATCAAAAGCTGTGCATTTTCAGACTTCACCATCTGCCAGCCTTTCAACTGATATTTTGTGCCTTTTGTCAGACCATCTAAAGTGACGGTATCAACGATAGTCACGCTCTTTCCGGCAACGATTGATTTTCCACCTGTCACCTTATCTGTGGCAGTCGTATGGATAATGATTTCTGGTTCATATTCATCTGTGAGTGTACCCAAGTCCACGACTACTTTATTTCTTGACACCACTACATCAAACGCCGGAATCAGCGTCATTCCTTTGTTGGAATCGCAGCGTAATTCTTCGATTGTGTAAGTATCGTAAAGCAATGCACCTTTGCTGTCGTCTGGTGTGGAAGTACCAAACCAGATACCGTCCTCACTGGTCTTTCCGGCGTTGGTATTCTGCTTATGAGATACCCAATCAGAGGAAGTGGAAAACTGACCATTTGCGTCTGTCACAATGATATGGCTCTCACCAGTCGTCTTGCCTGTGATCCTAAAGGGAACATTCGCAAGTCGCTTGTGAGTGCCAGCACCGATTTTTACACCCTCAATATCTCCACGCTTAATCTGGTTGTAGATGGAATGTGCTTCATCTGTTAAATCCACGATTTTTCCATCTTCTGTGATTTCAAATTCAATCGGTTTTGCACCGTCCGTCAAATATCCCTCTGGGGCGTTGCTTTCCTCAATACGGTATTTTCCGTATGGTAATGTATCGGCGGCAGTTGTAGCGATACCGTCAACGCCAGTATGGATTGTTTTGACGGCTTCATTCTTGTTGTATAACTTGCCATCTACCAAGACAGCGTTATCATTTAAGGAAATGATTTCAAAGGCAGTATCTTTCAAAGTCGCACCGCCTTGTGCTTTTGTATCTTTGGTTTCAAGGTCACGTTTCTGGATTTTGACACCGCCACGGATAACCTTGTCTAATACGGAATACTGGTTGCTGCCGCTTAACGCTGCAAGCTCACCATCTTCTGTAATCTGTGCCACATAGACACCTTTTATCTGTTCAGAACTTCCGGCAGCCTGCATATAAGCACCCTCCAATAAGTAACCGTTTGGAGCTGTCTTTTCTTTTACAGTGATAGTACCAAGCGGCAAGCAGATAGTACCATTCTGTGTATAGAAGCTGTCACCCAATACCTTGTAGGAATCGGCTAATCTTGTGATGTAATGGACTTCATTGTTGCTGTCTTTTTCAGTGGTTGTCTTTGTCGTCCATGTGCGCGTTGGTTCTGATGGAAGATTGTCTTTTGTATAGTAACCGTCATAATACTTCCAGACGAACTCCGCACCCTCTAAAGAAGCGTTACCCTGTGGCGTAGCTTTGGAAATTTCCATATCAATCTTGAAAAGCTCAACCAAAGTGTCAGTGACTTTTGGTTTGTCGCTGACTTTTAAAGTCGTAGTTTCATTAACCTTGACCGTCATAGTATAGACGTTCTTATCTAACTGGAATCCCTTTGGAGCTTTCGTTTCTTTCACATAGTATGTCGCAGCTCTTAATTCCACAGTGTCCGTATTACCATTGGCATTTGTCGTAAGTATGGCAACAGATTTCGTGCAGCCTTTATCAGAATAGACACCATAAGTCGCACCAGAGAGAGAATAGCAGTCATTCCCGTTTGTGACTGTGGTATTACTGGAAGATTTCTGAATCTTGCCATTGCCGACAGCCAGCTCTGCGAAAAACTGTCCTAAATCCTGCCCCTCACCAGTGTAGATATAACCGTAACAGTCATAGCGTCCTTTGTTTGCCGCTACAAAGGCTTTTGCTCCGGCGAACACTTCATCTTGTACAGCTTTTGAGATTTCATCATAAGAAGCTCGTACATTGTCGCAGCTCCACCCAAGATGGGCACTCAATCTCTGCCAGACTACTAACTGTCTTAAAAGATAGGCGTGCTGGCTGCTGATTCCGCTATGGCTTGCGGTATACTGTTTGACGTATTCAAGGGATAAGGCAATATCGGCTATCTGGTCGTCACTCAAACATGTACTTGCGTCACTTCTGGTCTTATATCCATTTTTGAAGTTAGTGTTAATATCGACACAGTAAGCGTCCTCACCCTCAACGGTCATATGCCCCTCGTTGAATGTAGAGCCGATAGAACCATCATTCATTACTTTCTCAACGATTCCTACACGCTCTGATGATTCTGTCCAGTATTGCGTTTCCGCAGCATGGACAGCGGTTGTGGGTAGAGCAGTAAAGACGGTTGCAAGAGTGAGAACACCTGTAAGCAATCGTTTCAATATCTTATTCATTTTTTGATTCTCCTTTCATTGGGTAAAAAAATAGACGCTCATTTCTGAACGTCTGGAAATAAAAAAGGAATACCGTTTTTCAAGTATTCCTAATTCTATATGTTATTTAACTGTATTTATGTGATATGAAGTTGTTTGCTGCTGTTATGCCGCTATTTGTTGTTGGTATCTCGATGGTACATTACCATCACGAAAAGGATGTGCTATATTCATCTCAACATATTTTTCAATAATTTCATCAAATGTTGATTGTGGCATCTTCTCAACATTCTCTATTGCAACTTGTAAATACATCACTGGTGCAAATCGAAAGTTTCCTTTCGCAATATTTACATTTCTCACTTTTCCTGCAAAATCATAAATCTCACCAAATAGATATTCATGAATTGCTGCAAGCATCTCAAAAGAGTCTGCTTTATATTTATCTAAATATCCATTTTCAAACAGTTCCACTGCCTTTTTCTTACTTATCTTTTCTTCCATTCTTGCAAGTTCTATAGAATCCATGATATTAAGCTTATTTTCTAATGCCATATTTTTCCTTTCCAAATGTGAATTGACACATTTTATTTATATATTGAAGTTCTTTAATCTTCTAAACAATAATTTAGAGCAGCAGGCTCAGGCAATATATCAGCAAATGTTTATTGATAATGCAAGCTCAAATTGGACAGAAGGTACATTGAGCGATATAGCCGATATTACTATGGGACAGTCCTCAAGTGGCAGTAGCTATAACAGTCCCTATCCTCTTCAAATCTAATGTTAGCATTATTTTGTTCTGCCATTTATAAATTTCTCTCTATCATTAAATTACTTTGTTCATTTGCATATGCGCCTTCATTTTTAAATATCACTATTGTTCTATCTCCACAATATCATCAAAACCGCATTTCAACTCAACACATATTCTTGCTAAAATATCTAGCGATACTTGCTGACCATTATTCATCTTAGTAAATGTACTTGGTGCAATCTGTGTTTTCTTTCTTAATTCAGTTTTCGTCATATCTCTATCAATAAGTAACTTCCATAAGGGCTTATATGTTATTTTCACTTGATTTTCTGACATGTTGTTTCCTCCAATTATCACGTCAAATAGTCCTTTTATTTTAAAATTAATTATATCATTCAATTTTCACTTATGCAATCGCAACTTTTGAGTTCTCGAAATTTTTAGATTAATTATGAATGAGTAGAAATAAGCAAATAAATAAGGTTTTGTCATCCACGGTTTTTATGCTTTTTATTTTTGAGATACGTAAACGGTAACACTGATTTACCGTTTACTTTATAACAGAGTAAAAATCCATCACCTTCCCATATAAGTGCCTTGATCCGGTCTGTTTTACGTCCACAGAACATAAACAGAGTTCCAGGCTGAAAAGGATCCATCCCATAGGTTTGAGAAATGATGTTTGAAAGAGAATCGATTCCTTTTCTTAGATCTGTATAACCACACACAATATAAACAGCTTGAAGATCTTTTGCATCATTCAGCATTTTTCAGGTTCCTCAGCACACAGAAAAGAAGTTGTTCGTCCGTATTTTCATAGATACGAATGCGAAGATCATCCTGAAAGATATCAAGGAAAGAATCTGTGGTTTGAAGTTTTGATGGATTTTTTTGTACACCCTGATCTTCATGAAACAGTTCTTTGGGTACGATTGCTAGATTTTCCTGATGTTTTTCTTCAGATACTTGATCGAGATAAGCTTCTTTTACCTTTCTGACTCTGTAATAATATCCAGCTGCAGAAATCCCATAATTCTCTTTACACCATTCATCCAGAGGGATCTGTTGAGGTCGTCCTTTGGATTCCTGCATCATATGAAACCATTCCTGCAATTGAACCTGTTGCATGACTAAAGTTGTTTTTGACATAAACTATATCGCCTCCTAAAAAAATCAAGAATGTTAAGACTCAAACTTTTTTACAAGTCAAAAAAGTTAAGGCTTAACATTTTTGACCCCTGTTTAAAATCTTGAGTTAATTATCTCAGATTACTTTAGGATTTTGTAGAGAACACTGATTTACCGTTTACTGAGATACTTTCACTGTATCCTCTCAAACCCTTTATTTATGCCCCGAAAAGCACGAAAGAAAGAGTTTTGAACCTACTATATAGTTCCAAAACTCTTTCTTTTATAGACTATTTCTTTTTACAAAAAACTGAATAATCGGGAATGGTGATTAACATTTACCTTATTCAAACTCGGCAAGTTGTCCTTATGTCTTAAACTGTTTTGTTTAAGTTTTATTCAAAAGCTATCATTTTACTTCATTTACATATTTTATTTTGGCTTACTGATTTTCTGTCGCCAAAGTGTTGCCATAACAATTATACCAGAATAAATGAGCAAAACAACTGTACTTCAATTAAACAAATAATAAACTTGCATTATTCTTGACATGCAATATGATTTAATAAAGAAAAATTTTCCTTTTCTGTCCTTATTTCATATGCAGTGTCAGTTACTGCAATTTCTATATCGCCATAACATTTTCTATTAAATTCATTTGCATTACAATGACAAAGACTCGTGAATTCTGTACAATAAACTTTTATATTTTTTTCTTTCAAAAGCTCAATTGTTTGTATGTCGGGATGCTTATATTTTTTATTATCACCAGACGATATGATAACATCTCTAGGTTGCAAAATTTCTAGTATTTGTTTCAATCCGATTCCACTTTTTTCATCATAAAAAGCTCCATGATGTGGCATTTTTAAAATTTCACATTTCAATTCAGGCATTCGTTCTAATAACTTTTTCCATCCGCTTTCTTCTAAATCCCCAGAAAAAAGGACATTACAAACATCGTTTTCTAACAAACATACAATTGAAGTATTATTTGTATCATTTTTTAAATATGCTTCTGTAGATTCAGCCACATTAGGATATATCAAAAATAATTTCGATTTATCGTTTGAAATCAATTCCCTTTTTTGCACTGAAGTATCATTCTGTCCCGTCAGCAATGTTATTCGCTGCTTCTGATAAATTTCTATAAATTTTTTTAATATTAGTTTCATGGTTTTAGTTGGTTGTCTCTTATCTAGATTAAAACATATATTTTTAACAATACCTACCGCCATATATTTTTCCAAAAAATCATTTACACCTCTGCAGTGATCTGCATCTGAATGAGAAATAATTATCAAATCAACAACCTTAATCTTATGACTTGTTAATTCCGTTAATAACTTATCAGAATCTACAATATCTACAATAACAACATTTTCATTCTCTGAATGACCACTATTTAAATATATTACAGAACTATCGCCATGTCCAACATCTAGAAATTTAACTCTTTGATTCTCACTTTCCATTATTATTCTCCTCCTATCACTCAGAAATTTTGCTGCTCAATAACGCAATAATTTCATCATCATCAAGGTACGAATACACTAATGGTTTAATCTCAAAAAGCTTTCCTTCATGATATTTCGCTGAAAATTCTGCTCCTTGTCGCAAAAACCATCCTGGCATTGATTTTTCAATTTTTATCTCCTGTTCTCCAAATTCTGCTAGATAAACAGTACAATACATCCTTTCAGTATCAATTTTTTCTACCTGCCCTGAAATATTATGATACTCCTCAAGTTCTACATTCGCTGAAGGCGAATTATCTCCATCTCTTGTATAAACTTCAAAAAATTTAGTTATTTTTTCTCTCTCATCCTTTCCTAACTCAAAAGCTTCAAAAATTATGTCATCAATTTTTTCCTGAACTTCCTCTACTTTTTCCTTATCATCCAATGCATAAGCCTCTTTTATACTCAAATAACATTGCTCAATCTTGCTAATCTGCACATCACTAAATTCTGGCACAGGTATGCTTCGCACTACACTAGTTGTAAGGGTTCTTTTTACACACTCCCTACGTACATATGCATTAATTATTTTGCTATTTATCAATGCGCAGAGGACATAATTCGATACTTTCTTGTCCTCAGAAATTACCACAAAAAAGGAATGACTAGGATAATATCCGTCTTCATCTACTAGAGCATTAATACAATTTATTTCTCCTGGAGTAGAAGACATTTTTACCAATATTTTATTAGAAGCCGCATATATACTCTCGTAATCTCTACGCAACCTCAATCCTTTGTAATCTTTTTTTATTTCTTTTTCTTCTTCCTTAGACATATGATAATCAAAAAAGCCTACATTATCACGCATTTCAGGTGATATTACATATTTTCTAAAATTATTTGCATTAGCAATATAAGGAATCCATCCATCAAATTTCATTTGTGAAAAATTATAGTTTGATGGCATCATAATTCCCATAACATTTTGTGTAATATCTCCAATAGTTCTCTTCCCTTTTACAATTTTTTGAAGTATATCTTCTATAGGTGAAACACTAATTCTATATCTAGGTTCATTCTTCCAAGAATTTTGAATGTTAATAAAAAATTCAAAATCCCATCTGCGATGTTTAAAATAATCTCTAATAGATTCTTTATTTCTTACCAATACCTTTATTTTTGTTAAACATTCACATTGTGTTTTCTTTTTTTGAGCAATCAAAACTATAGTCGAACAATTATTTTCAAAAATCTGTCCTGGAAGCATCCATAGCTCCATAATATCAAATTCATTTAGTAACTTTTTTCTTTGCAATATTGAACTATCATTTTGCAGAAAACTTTCCGGCAAAATTATTCCTATAAATCCTTCATCATGCAACCACTCTAAATATTTATCTAAAAAAGCTGTAGCCTTCTGTGTTTTCTGACTATTTCCACGAACTTCTTCATATGGTGGATTTCCTAATATAACAAATGGTTCCTTTATTTTAGATTTGCTTATACGAAGCAAATCTCCTGCATGAATATCCCATTTATTTCCATAAGGTAAGCTGTATAAAAGCAAAGATAATCTAGCAACTTCTGATGCAAATTTATCTATATCATATCCTTCTATCATCCTTGTCAAATAATCATGTCTATCAAACTCAGTCTTTTCGTAACTTGCCAAATCCTCAAGTCTTTTGCATGCACTTAAAAGCAAACTTCCAGACCCACAAGTTCCATCCAATACATACCTTTCGTCAATAGGAATACTTTCAAAAGGAATACATGAAACTATCTCCTGGCTTAATATCCTTGGTGTATAATATATTCCAAATTCTCTCCTAATATTTTCAGCTTTCTTTTCACTAAGTTGTAACAAAGTAGATTCATAAAAATATCCCAATAATTCATGATCAACACTTTGATAGTTTATACTGCAATTTAAATTTTTGTATATTTCACTAAGTAAATCTTTTCCATACTTAAACATTAACTTATTACTAAAATATTCTATATATGTTTGTGACAAACTAGTAAGTAAATCAAATATATCTGGTACTTTTTCATCTGGTCTTATTTTACTATTGATAATTAAAGCAGAAATCACATGCATTGTAATGCTTGTGATATTATTTAAATCTTGACCATTAATATTTTTTTTACTTTTTAAATATTTTTTTGCTGCAAGTAACCCCTTTTCAAATTCCTCACTTAATATTTTACAAGTTGCCGCTCTTGAAAAGTCAATTAATCCTGATGCCTCAAAAATATTCATTTGCCTATATCCCATTTTAGCATCAATCAAATTATCAGACATAAATTCAAATCTATTTTTTTCAAAATATAAATGAATAATATTTTCTTCACTGTCACTAAGCAATGTCGTTTTCTGTGGTGCTATGTTCCAAACACGCACATGTATGTTCTTAGATATAATAACAATTGGTGTTGCTAAATATTTAGCCCCCTCTAAATATTTTGTTTCCTCGCTGTCATCAGTTACCTCCTGTATAGCTATACAGGAAGTTGAAACATCCTTCAAATATCTATCACTAAACGCAACATAATCAAACTTGATAGCGGAGGTACCATTAATTTGTACAGAATAATTCTCAGAAAAATGTTCATTACTATATCCCAATGATCCAAGCATATTTTTCATATACACACTTTTCATCGTTGCACCTCCTTAACATTTCAAATAATCTACTCTACAGTCCGTTTTATTATAGCACATATTTATGCCCAAATCTATCATTATAATCCTTAAACTTATACAAACTTATTTCTTGCATTACTGTGAACAGATATAAGGAGTGACCAGTAACTTTCTCGCACCACTGGTGCGAGTCAGACTGTAGACAAACTAGGTGCTGGGATCATCCCAGCACCATTTTTTCCTTTA
>OFRY01000160.1_pt1 | contig 51459 bp, 42 predicted proteins | sample 1543171 | NCBI WGS metagenome assembly OFRY01 (sample SAMN04209240, study PRJEB22552) | human gut metagenome | biome: gut; material: feces | host: Homo sapiens | place: USA: Oklahoma | reverse complement strand
ATGCCGCGACCGTACTTCCTCTTCGCTTCCTAGCTTCCGTGCTTCATTCGCAGCAAGCATTCTTTGAACTATTGGGTTGCTTTTGTTGTACGGTCGCGGCATGCCGCAACCCATAGCAGCAGTAATATTTCCGATGTTGAAGTTACTTGAATTATTGGGTCGCGGCATGCCGCGACCGTACTTCCTCTTCGCTTCCCTAGCTTCCGTGCTTTATTCGCAACAAGCATAGCTTGAACCATAACCAATGGCGTGTTGCGGCCATACCGCCACAGCCTCTTCCGATTCATCTCCTATGTACAAAAAGAAACTCCGCCGTTCCTTCCTTTCGGAAAGAACAGCGGAGTGTTTTCTTTGAGGCAAGTGCCTGTCAGAAGTGCATCGGGATTACTTACGCAAGCCGAGAGCCTTCACGATGGCACGGTAACGCTCGATGTCGTTGCGCTTGAGGTAGTTGAGGAGCGCGCGGCGCTTACCTACCAATTTAACGAGTGAGCGTTCAGTGTTATGATCTTTACGGTTTGCCTTCATGTGCTCCGTCAAGTGGGCAATACGGTAAGAAAACAAGGCTACCTGGCTCTCTGCAGAACCCGTATCCGAATTAGACTGTCCGTACTTGCCAAAGATCTCTTGCTTCTTAGCTGAATCTAAGTACATGGATGAAATGAATTATAAGAGAATGATTAAATGTGCTTTCCGTAAGGATAGCGGCTGCAAAAGTACAAACATTATTTTGTCCGACCAAACTGATAATCAATCTTTTGCGCATTTTTCTTTTCGTCCGAGGTACGTTACGCTCAGGGGCAGTGGAGGCGGGTTGCATAGCGGATGTGTCGCAACAAAGCCTTGTCCGGCGGTATCTCCCCTTCCCGATGCCAACGGCAAAACTTCCCTTCCGTTCGTCAGGCGGGACGAAAATGCTAGTAAAGTTCCTCTTTATTCGCCTTTTCTTCCCCATGCTCCCCTTGCGTGCGGTGGAATGTGTATATTTGGCGCTGTCAAAAAACTAATCCTGCGCGAGTAAATCCTTATTCGCCTGCTAATACGAAATTACTATGAGCAAGAATATCACGATTCGTTGCAAGAATACCGGTCGCAGCCACCGCGTGCCCATCGGTTTCACCCTCGAAGAAGTTTATGAGATGTTAGACCTTCAGATGCCTCACGGAGCCACCAGTGCGAAGGTCAATAATAAGGTAGAAGGACTGCACTTCATGTTCTTCAATGATAAAGATGTGGAGTTTCTCGACATCACCAACCCTTCGGGGCTGCGCACCTATACGCGTTCCCTCTTCTTTGTACTCTACAAGGCCGTGCGCGATGTGTACGGAGCTTTTGCCCGCTTGCGCATCGACACTCCCGTGTCTAACGGTTATTATTGCCAGCTGGAACTCGGCAACGGGGAGTCTGTGAATGCCGAAACCGTGGCGCGGTTGAAGAATCGTATGGAAGAAATCGTGAAGGAAGACCTTCCCTTTCACCGCATTACCTGTCCCACGGAGGAAGCCATTTGTCGTTTCCGCCAAGACGGACTCGAAAGCAAGGCACGCTTGCTCGAAGGGCTCGGTTCGCTCTATACCACTTACTATACACTGGGCGACACGGCCGATTACTTCTACGGTTCGTTGCTCATCCAGACTTCCCAACTCTATCTCTTCGACCTCATCAGTTACGGCGACGGCCTCCTCTTGCGCATCCCCGATCCCCACAATCCCGACCAGTTGCGCCCCATGGTTGACCAGCCCAAAATGTTTGAAGTCTTTCGCGAACAGCACCGCTGGAACGAAATATTGGGCGTGACGACCATCGGTGACTTCAACGAAGTGTGTGCCAAGGGACATACCAACGAGCTGATTAACGTGAGCGAGGCGTTGCAGGAGAAAAAGATATCACGTTTGGCCGACCGCATCGCTGCCCACCCCGATTACAAGGTGATTCTCATTGCCGGACCGTCCTCCAGCGGCAAAACCACCTTCTCGAAGCGACTCAGTGTGCAACTCATGGCGTGCGGACTGCGTCCGGTGCCCATTTCGACCGACGATTACTTTGTCAACCGGCCCGACACCCCGCGCGACGAAAACGGCGAATATGACTTTGAACACATTGATGCGATGAACATTCCCTTGATGACGGAGCAAATCAACGCCCTGATTCGCGGAGAAGAAGTCGAAACTCCCCGCTTTAACTTCGAAACGGGACACAGCGAGAAGAGTGGCAAGCGGCTCAAGCTCGGAGCGCACGACATCCTGGTGCTTGAAGGCATTCATGCCCTTAATCCACGGCTGACCGAAGGGGTACCCGACTGCCACAAGTTTAAGATTTACGCTTCGGCACTCACTACCATCCTACTCGACGATCACAACTACATTCCGACCACCGACAACCGCCTGTTGCGCCGCATTGTGCGTGATTACAAGTACCGTGCACGTTCGGCTCAGGAGACCATCCGTCAGTGGCCCTCTGTCAGACGCGGAGAGGAGCGGTGGATTTTCCCCTTCCAGGAAGAAGCCGACGAAATGGTCAATACCGCTTTGCTCTTTGAGCTTGCCGCCCTGCGTGACCAGGCTCTCCCGTTGCTCGAACAGGTTCCCGAGAACGCTCCCGAGTATTCCGAAGCCTATCGCCTGCGTAAGTTCCTCACGTACTTGCACCCCATCTCTACGCGCGGACTTCCTCCCACCTCGTTGCTCCGCGAATTTTTGGGTGGAAGTACCTTTAAGTACTAGAGGGAAGGCGCGAACGCGCTGCATGTAGAAGAGTCGGGGCAGGCTTGGCAACGTAGGTGCGACAAAAACACAGTCATGTGTTATACACTTGCTATTTTTGCGACAGAAATCAATTTGTCAATATTATGGATGCAGCAACTAAGAAACAGATCACATTCAGACTGGATAGCGACCTGTTGGATGCTTTGAAGAGAGCTGCCAAGCGTGAGCATAGAAGCCTAAATCATTTTGTAGAGTGCATCCTGAGGGGTGTTGTGTACAATATAGAACCGAACGAGGAAACAAAAGCAGCCATTGAGGAAGCGCGTGCGGGTAGGAGTGCTGGTACATTGGATATGGATAGTTTTGAGTCATTCATGAAATCGCTAGAATTCCGTTCCGGGAGAGAGAAGCCCCGTCGTCAATAGGGTTGTCGTCCTATCCTGTGTTATGTCGCACCTACGATGCTTAGCGATGTCCAATCCCATACGACATTCCCCCCTTCGGGCTTTGGTTGTACTTCTCGTCTTTCCTCCGTTTTTCATTTCGCAGTCTCCCCTACGGGGATTGCTTTCCTCTCTGAATATTTATTCGTACTTTTGCCGCGCAAAATCGTCATTTTTTCGGGTAGAAACCATCGGAGACGAAGTAACAAGAAAGCTGGGCTTCGGCCAATGTTTACTCCGTGAGTAGCGCGACCCTTTGCGAAAATCCCCAAGGGTGGGGACTTTCAGGGTCATTTTCCCCGTTCGCTTTTTGCTTCTTCTTTGTTTATTTTCCATCCAGCAAATTTCCCCTTATCAAATGAAAGAGTTTTTCAGCGTGATGCGTCAGTACGTAAAGCCCTATCGGTTCTACCTGGTCGGATCGTTGTTCTTCAACCTGCTTTCGGCTGTGCTCAATGTGTTCTCCTTCATCTCCGTCATCCCGATGCTCCAGATGCTTTTCGGCATCGATCAGAACCGTTACGAGTTTATTCCCTGGTCGGCTGTGGGCATGAGTTTGAAGGACATCGCGGTGAACAACATGTACTGGTATACCACCGAGCTGATGGATCAGCACGGAGCTGCCACCGCCCTGTTGCTGATAGGTCTGTTCCTGATTGTCACTACGTTCTTGAAGACGGCATGCTATTTTGCTTCGGTTGGCATCATGGTTCCCCTTCGTACGGGCATTGTGCGTGACATTCGCCGCCGTGTGTACCACAAGATAGTTTCGCTTCCTCTTTCCTTCTTCTCCGATGAGCGTAAAGGGGACATCATCGCCCGTATGAGTGGTGACGTCAATGAGATTGAGACCTCCATTACCGGCTCGCTTGAGATGTTGATAAAGAATCCCATTCTCTTGATTTGCTATTTTGGCGTCTTGATTTACGTCTCCTGGCAGTTGACCGTCTTCACCATTGTCGTATTGCCCTTGATGGGGTGGATGATGGGACGCATCGGCCGTAAACTCAAGCACAAGAGTCTCGATGCGCAGACGAAATGGAGCGACACCATGTCTCAGCTCGAAGAAACCCTCGGGGGTATGCGCATTATCAAGGCTTTTACGGCTGAACGCAAGATGACCGACCGTTTTGACCGCGCTACGGACGAATATCGGAGTGCTTCGGCCCGTGTGGCCACCCGCCAGGCTTCTGCCCACCCCGTGAGTGAGTTCCTGGGCACGGTGTTGATTGTGTTGGTGCTGTGGTATGGCGGTACGCTCATCTTCTCAGCCCATTCACCGATTGATGCACCGACCTTTATCTTCTATATGGTCATCCTGTACAGCATCATTCAGCCGCTCAAGGACCTCTCGAAGGCTTCGTATAACATCCCGAAGGGTATGGCCTCTATGGAACGTGTCAACAAGATACTCCTTGCACCCAATACCATCACCGAGGTGGATCATCCGGAGCAGATTGCGGGACTGAACGACCGTATTGAGTTCAAGCACGTTTCGTTCTCGTATAACGGCACGACCCAGGTGTTGCGCGATGTCAATCTTACCGTGCGTCGCGGACAGACCATAGCCCTGGTGGGACAGAGCGGTTCGGGTAAGTCGACCCTCGTAGACCTGTTGCCCCGTTACCACGACGTGACGGCAGGCGAAATCACCATTGACGGGGTCAATGTGAAGAGTTTGGCACTCTCGGAACTGCGTTCGCTTATCGGTAACGTAAACCAGGAAGCCATTCTATTCAACGATTCCTTCTATAACAACATCACCTTCGGTGTAGAAAGTGCCACGATGGAAGAGGTTATCGAGGCCGCCAAGATTGCTAACGCCCATGACTTTATCATGGAGAGCGAAAACGGCTACGACACGAAGGTGGGAGACCGCGGTTGCCGCCTGTCCGGAGGTCAGCGTCAGCGTATCTCCATTGCCCGCGCCATTTTGAAGAATCCCGCAATTCTCATCTTGGACGAAGCTACTTCGGCTCTGGATACCGAGAGCGAACGCCTGGTTCAAGAAGCGTTGGAACACTTGATGAAAACCCGTACGACCATTGCCATTGCTCACCGGCTTTCGACCATTCGCAATGCCGACGAAATCTGTGTGCTCTATGAGGGCAGCATCGTCGAACGCGGTACACACGACGAGCTTCTGCAGAAGGGCGGTTACTATAAACGACTCAACGATATGCAGCAACTGTAACGCAGTGCCCCTTGGGTGACTGTGTGCTCCGTTCCGCCAACTTCCCCACTTGTGCTGAAGTCGTCGGAACGGAGTTCTTTTGAAGGGGAAAGAAGGTCGGAATGCCGCAACGGGCGGCAGCTGGCTCGCAAGGGGAGAACGAAAGTGGATCGGAGCGCATGGCGATGCTCCTGATTCCGACTGACCTAGAGGCTTCGCCCCCAAGCATCGTTCTCAAGGTTACTGACGATTTCCCCATCGTTCTTTTTAGGCTGGTTCTGTCAATTATCAGTTGATCAGTCGAAGGTGGAAGGGGTTCTGTTGAAAGTCATTGGCTTGATGAATAAACTTTTAAACTCCTCACCCCTAAACTGTAATGAATAGAACACCCCTTTAATACATCTCTTCTTTATGAAACATTTCCTCGCCCTTGTGCGCTTTTACCTCACCCTCCTGTGCGTATTCCTCTTGGCCAAGCCCGTTTTCGTTTGGATGCAGGAAGCCAGTGTGCGGAAGGACTTTACGTTGGCTGACCTCGGTGACGTGTGGCTACACGGTTTGCCACTCGACTTGGCCGTTTCGGGCTATGGTTCAGCCCTCGTGTGGCTGGTGTTGGGCGTAGGACTTTGGGTGCGAATGCCCCGATTGACCCTTTTCAACCGCATTTATGCCGCGTTGTTGGCGTTGGTGATAGCCATCATTCTGGTAGCCGATACCTGTCTGTATGGATTTTGGGGTACGAAGTTGGACAGCACGGTGTGGAACTACCTTGACTCGCCCCAGGGTGTACTTTCGAGTGTAACCCCGCTCTATGCCTTGAGCGTGAGCCTCGCCGTACTCTTCCTTTTTGCCGCACTCTTCTTCCTGTTGCGCAAGGCATTGCCGTGCACGTTAGAACGCAGTGACCGTCCTTGGCTCTGGACGCTGGGTTGGGTGGTCATCGGCGGTTTGCTCTTCCTGGGCATTCGAGGCGGGGTGGGCAAGAGTACCGTCAATGTCGGAACGGCTTATTATTCCGACCAACTCTTTCACAACCATGCGGCTGTAAACCCAGTGTTTAGCTTGGTGGCTTCTTCGACCAAGGTGCGCAACTTCGCTGACCAGTATAACTTCTTCGAGGAAGACGAACGGAAGCGCATATTGAGCATGCTTCACTACAACAGCCGCTCAGAACAGGTCGACAGCTTGCTTAACACCCGCCGTCCCAACGTGTTGCTCATCTTGATGGAAGGATGCGGCGGAACTTTCGTCCACGCCATTGATTCGCTGGCCGACCCCAACGTGACGCCTCACCTGAATCGTCTGGCTGCCGAGGGAGTTGTCTTCAGTCGTTGCTATGCCAACTCGTTTCGCACCGATCGCGGCACCGTTTGCACCCTGAGCGGCTATCCTTCGTTTCCCGACGTGAGTGTGATGAAACTGGCATCCAAGTGTGCCCAGCTTCCCTCCCTCGCCCGCACGTTGAAACAGGCAGGTTACACGACGGAGTTCCTCTACGGGGGCGACATCAACTTTACCAACACCAAGGGCTACCTGCTGGCTACGGGGTATGACCGCGCGTACAGCGAAACCTCCTTCCCGTTGGAAGTAAGACGCACGCACGACTGGGGGGTGACCGACCGCATTACCTTCGACAGCCTCTATCACCGCATTCTCCGCTATCCGACGAACCGTCCGTGGCACTTAGGTTTCCTGACCTTGGCGAGCCACGAGCCGTGGAAGGTGCCTTATGACCGCATCAAGGGCGACAAGGTGGCCAATGCGATGGCTTACCTGGATGACTGCATCGGTACGTTTATTGAGCGGTTCCGCCAGACGGAACAGTGGAAAAATACCCTCATCGTGTTGATTCCCGACCACGGCATCAATTATCCCGAGGGCATCAGTGATGCGGATGAACGCCGTTCGCACATCCCCTTGATTTGGACGGGTGGTGCGGTGCGCGAGGCACGCCGCATTCCCTTGATTTGTAACCAGACAGACTTGCTCGCCACCCTTTTGGGGCAGTTGGGCTTGCCGCACGACGACTTTGTCTTTAGTCGGGACGTGTTAAGCCGTTCGTACATTCGTCCCTCTGCCGTCCATACTTGGAGCGAGGGCATCTATTATATGGATCCTACGGGTATCTCGGTTTTGAACTTGCTGACACAGCCCGTCAGCACCTTCCGCGAGAGCCCGCGACCGTCAACTTTCCGCGTCAATGCTGCCAAGGCATTCCTTCAAAGCTGTTACGACCAACTGTAATGCGCGGAAGTGCTGCCGCGAAAGCCACTGCAGGCTGGTGACGGCACGGTCACTCCCCCTCGGGGCGGTGAGGCCGTGTGCCAGTTGGCTTGTTCCGACAGCCGACCTTTAGGAATACATCGTTATGAAAAAGAAAATTCTCATTACCGGTGCGTCCGGCTTCATTGGCAGTTTCCTCGTGGAGCGTGCGCTCAAGGAAGACCTGGAAGTCTGGGCAGCCGTCCGTCCGCAGACCAATCGTCAGTATTTGCAGGACGAACGTATTCGCTTTATTGAGCTCGACTTGGGCAACAGTGACCGCCTGACGGAACAACTGGAGGCTCACCGGGAACAGCAGGGCGTGTTCCACTACGTGATTCACGCTGCGGGAGCAACCAAATGCCGCCGCAGTGACGATTTCTTCCGTGTCAATGCCCGCGGTACGGAACGCTTGGCATACACCTTGCTCGAAACGGGCTGTTTGCAACCGCAGGGCCGCTTTGTCTTTATCAGTTCGCTGAGTGTCTATGGTCCATCCCGAGAATCGGACATGCGTCCCATCACGGAGGACAGTCATAAAGTGCCTGATACGGCTTACGGAAAGTCAAAACTTCAGGCCGAATGTGCCTTGGCAGATGTGCCTGACTTGAATTACATCATTCTGCGTCCGACGGGGGTTTACGGTCCGCGCGAACGCGACTATTTCATGATGGCCAAGAGCATTTCGCGCCACGTAGACTTTGCCGTGGGTTTCAAACCCCAGGTGTTGACGTTCATTTACGTGGAGGACCTTGTTGAGGCCGCTTTCCTTGCCCTTCGCCACGGACGTACGGGCCGCGCTTATTTCCTGACAGACGGCAAGAGCTATACGAGCCGCGCCTTTAGCGACCTGCTGCAACTCGAATTGGGAGTACGCGGTGTGTTGCACATCACGGCACCGCTGTGGGTACTCCGTCAAGTGTGTCGGGTGGCTGCATGGATAGCCGAGCGCAGTGGTACGGTGCCCACTTTAAACCCAGACAAATACCGCATCATGAGTCAGCGCAACTGGCAGTGTGACATTACACCCGCCCGCAAGGAGTTGGGCTACACACCGAAGTGGCCGCTCGTGCGCGGCGTAAAAGCAACCGTTGCCTGGTACAAGGAAGCGGGCTGGCTCTAAAATCTGATCCGCACGGTGGGGGTGTGATGCGCGAGGGGAAGTATTCCTTCGCTTCGGAAGGGGCTGAAACGAAAGCGAAACAGTCCTTCGCAGTCTGTAGCCTTGTTGCCGTGTGTGCGTTTCTGTCAGCCGATGTGGTAAGGGGATTTGTTTTCCCCTTGAGGCTGGTTCTATTCATAATCAGTTGATCAGTGGAAGGTGGAAGTGTTCAGGTTGAAAGTCATTGCCTGGATGAATAAACTTCTAAACTCATCCACTTTAAACTCTAATTGATAGAACCTCCCTGGATACAGTCAGGCTGGTTCTTTCAAACTGGCATTGTACGAAATGCCCATTATCGAATCCTTCAAAATCCCAATGATCTCCCTTTCTCAACCCAAAGCCTTGCCCATTGAGTGGGTGACGCTGGCCTATACACTCTTTACTTCCCTCATTATTGTGCTGCTTTGGTCGCACATGAACAATCCGTTCCGCTTGTTGGAAGGGCGTGCGATGGTACTCACAGCCATGGGGCTGATTTACCTCATCTATCGGGCACGTCCTAACCGTTATACGCTCTTCCTGCGTTATCTATTTCCTTTGACCTTGCTCGGTTACTGGTATCCGGACACGTATGAGTTTTGTCAGTGTTTCCCCAACTTGGATCATTGGTTTGCCAAGGCCGATCTCTTCCTTTTTGGTTGCCAGCCGTCGATTGCCTTTCAGGCTTGGTTGCCCGAAAAGCTGTGGAGTGAGTTGTTTCACATGGGGTACTTCGCCTATTATCCGATGATAGCCCTCACGGTACTGTCTCCTTTGTTTACCGACCGGAAGTTGTTTCAGCCCACGGCATTTATCGTGCTGACTGCTTTCTTTCTGTATTATACCATCTACTTGTTCTTGCCCGTAGCCGGTCCGCAGTATTATTTCCATGCCGTAGGCTTCGAGTTGATTCAGAGTGGACACTTCCCCGAAATCGGTGACTACTTCCGTTACCACACGGAACTGGCACCTTCGCCGGGTCCCGACGGATTTTTCCACGACTTGGTGGAAACTACGCAGAAAAGCGGTGAACGTCCTACCGCAGCATTTCCGTCTTCTCATGTCGGTATGAGTACGGTGTTGATGTTCTTGCTTTATCGTAACCGCCGCTACCTTGCCTTGCTGGCTTTCCCCTTCTATTTCTTCCTGTGCTGTGCTACGGTCTACATTCAGGCGCATTACCTCATCGATGTCTTTGGCGGACTGGTGACGGCAGTGGTGTTCTATTATGTTTGTAACTGGGTCTGGGAACGGTGGAGCCGGGGGGAAGGAGAAGAGGATAAAGCCCCGGCTCACTAAGAATCTATCAGAAGAAGTAAGGAGTTTGCCTTATTGCCTAGAGTCGATTTAAATCGATTTAGGTTGATTTATTTCGATTTAAATCGACTCGGCATAAAGATTTTCATAGATATTCAACGCTTTTCGTTTATCCTTCTGCATTAGTTCCCATTGATTTTGTAGTTTTGAGTCGATTTAAATCGAGAGAAGTCGACTTAAATCGATTTAAATCGACTCCTGGTTGAAAAGAAGGTTTGTTCGTTATACCATAATAAGGTCTGACGGCTTTTCAGAGGAGCCTTGGTAGGTTTATTGGGCGCGTTACTAAAATTCTTTGGATTATGGGAATTCATATAGGAACAACAGTCGGTCACTTTTATCTGGATACTTGGGTGATGGCAAACGTGATTCAGCTTAGTACGCAGAAGTTCTGTCAGCGTTTTCTGAATGTCAAGAATGATCCTTGCGGACGCCTTTTTGACCAAATGACACAGGCAGCCCGCTCTGGGCAGGCAAACATAGCCGAAGGAGCCGCCCGCAGGCAGACCTCCAAGGAAACTGAAATGAAATTGACAGATGTGGCGCGGGCAAGCTTGAATGAATTGGCTACTGATTATTTGACATTTCTCTTAATCAATGGACAATCTCCTTGGTCTAAAGATTCAGAGGAATGGATTGCTGTTCATAACCTGCGCTTGGAATCACCGGCTTATTCTGCAGACTTAATGCATGATGTTGGAGTTCATATTCTAAACCAAGAAAAGCGTTTTGCTGCTTGGGCGGAGAATATGGAGCCTTTTATTGCGGCAAATTCTCTCTTAATTCTCTGCGGACGCCTTATTCGTATGCTTAATAAGCAAATTTCGAATCAGTTGGAGTGTTTCAAGGAACAAGGTGGTTTCACGGAAAATCTGACAGCAGTTCGTCTCGAAACAATTAAGCAGCATGCAGAAGCCGCATCCGATGTTCCCTTATGTCCGAAGTGTGGCGAGAAAATGATTAAACGTATGGCGAAGAAAGGACATAATGCAGGAAATGAGTTTTGGAGCTGTATGAATTATCCGAAATGTATGGGGACGCGCTCTTGCAAAGAATGAGAAGCATTGCGCGAGCTTTGGCGTTAAAGCTTTCCCTTCCTTTTGCACTAAGTCGATTTAAATCGATTTATGTCGATCTATTTTCGATTTAAATCGACTCTCATTGAGACTGGCAAAGCTTGCTGGTAGCTTTTTGCGCGAGCTTTGGCGTTAAAGCTTTCCCTTCCTTTTGCACTGAGTCGTTTTAAATCGATTTATGTCGACCTATTTCGATTTAAATCGACTCAGCAGACAAGTAAATCACGAAATATTCACATCAATAATCTTCTAATCAATCCCTTCTCCTTCTATGAGAACAAAACTTATTCTCTCCCTTCTCCTCTCAGCCCCTGCGCTCGTAGCTTCGGCTCAGACAGTGGGTAAAGGTGGCATTTCTCCCAAGATGCTGGAGCAAATGGAACAGGCGCAGCCGAAGGTTGCGACGGCAAAGGCTTTGCGCAATGCGTTGGCAGGTAGTTCAATCAACAAATTGGCTACGGTGGCGAATAATCCCGATGCCAACGACACGCATTTTTCACACCGAGTGCCCTCAAAGGGCATCACAGACCAGCAAAGTTCTGGACGTTGTTGGCTCTTTACGGGTATGAACGTGATGCGTGCCAAGATGATTAAGCAATACAACCTCGGTGCTTTCCAGTTCTCGCAGAGTTATAACTTCTTCTACGACCAGTTGGAGAAGTCTAACCTCTTCTTGCAGGCTGTCATTGACAATGCTCAGAAGCCCATGGACGATAAACTCGTGGAATGGCTCTTTAAGAATCCCCTCTCAGATGGTGGAACCTTCTGCGGCGTAGTGGATGGCGTGAGCAAATATGGTTTGGTGCCTGCCGAAGTAATGCCCGAGAGTTTCAGTGCCAATAATACGGCTACGATGGCGCAAATTCTGACACTCAAACTCCGTGAATACGGTTTGACCTTACGTAAGGCAGCTGCTCAAGGCGAAAAGCAAAGCCAGCTCGAAGCACGCAAGGCGGAGATGCTCACCACTGTATACCGCATTTTGGCTACTTGCTTGGGTGAACCCGTAAAAGAATTTACGTGGACACGTCGTGACGCAGAGGGAAACCCTGTTGAAACGAAGACTTACACGCCGCAGTCCTTCTACAAGGAATATGTGGGCACGGACTTGAAGAATACCTACGTCATGTTGATGAACGACCCTTCGCGTCCGTACCATAAGACCTATACGATTGACATGGACCGCCATACTTACGACGGTATGCAGTGGACTTTCCTCAATTTGCCGATGGAGGAAATCAAGGAAATGGCCATCGCATCTATTAAGGACTCTACGATGATGTATTTCTCATGCGATGTGGGTAAGTTCCTTAACGGCCAGACGGGTGTGTTGTCACTCCGTAACTACGATTACGAGTCACTTTTTGACACGGACTTCCCCATGAACAAGGCCGAACGTATCAGTACGTTTGCTTCTGCATCCAGCCATGCCATGACTCTCATGGCTGTTGACTTGGATAAGGATGGAAAGCCTCGCAAATGGATGGTAGAGAACTCTTGGGGACCTACTAATGGCTACCAGGGTCACCTTATCATGACGGATCAGTGGTTTGACGAATACATGTTCCGTTTGGTAGTGGACAAGAAGTATGTACCTGCCGCTACGCTCAAACTCTTGGATCAGAAACCGACCCTTCTTCCGGCTTGGGATCCCCTCTTTGCTGGAGAGGAGTAAATGAAAACGCTTGCTGCTTCTTGGTTAAGTGGCAGATAATAAAAAAGTTGCCGTCACATTCGTGCGGCAACTTTTTTTGTATGCTGATGTCTGAAGCGAACAGACTATCAAGATAGGAGAGAGAGATGAAACGGAGGCTGAAAGGGTTATCGGGTGACGCGGATTTCACCCCATACGCCTTTATGGTCTGAAGGCCATACATCCAAGGGCTTAATGAAACATTCAGGGGTGGGGTTGGGACGAGGACGGAAGTAAGCAATTGATTCTTCGGGTCCGAATAGGCAGGCATGGGTTACTTCGACACCTTTTCCTTTACAGAATAGGTAATCAATGCGTTCCCGTTCGTCGGCAAGAGGAGCCCAAGAGAGTCGATTGACCGACACGGCGGGATTGGCTGAAGGGTATGTGAATCCGGGATGTGTCAAAGGGTTGTTCCATCGTGCGCGGTAGATATCGGTGAATCCCGCTTCGCTCAGCATGCTTGTGACGGGCCAAGGAATCACCAGTCCGTGGTGATCATACAGATAGCGTGTGGCTTTAGTCCAGTCTAAATGCGAGGGTTCGTTGAAGTCACCGCCCAATACAACCACGTAACCTGCATCGGCATCTTGTTGTGCGGTGCGGAGAAAAGCCTGAATGCCTTCATCACGCTGCGAAAGGTTGTTACGACGAAGGACTTCAGCACTGTCACGCAGAATAGGAATCTCGCGCCAATTATTTCCATCGTATCCTCTCACTTCGTAGTACGTATCGTCCTGATAATCGAGATGGGCGGTGTAAACTGCAAATTTTACCCCTTTGGCTTCGCAACGAAGACGATACACACTGCCGTGGTCACCCTCACAAGGAAAGACAGTCAGGCTGTCATGGAGTGGATAACGGCTTAAAAGGCCCGAATCGTAGCTGTAAAAACTGTAATACGTTTCTCCGCGTTTGCGCAAATCATTGACCAACTTGGCAGTGAAGTTCGATTGGTGATAATTACGCACCTCGCTGAAGGTGACAAAGTCGGGACGGAGGCGGGCAATCTCGTTGACGATGGCCTCATAGCCTCCTTTGACACTGGTACCTTCCTGCCAGATGTTCCACTGAAGCAGGCGGAAGGTTTCACTCGCTCCAGTCGCTGTAAGTTGGCTGAGAACGAAAAGCAGAAGAATGAGTGAATGTCTCATAGAACTAATCATGAAGAGTTTTATAAAATTGTTCTATGTGGGATGAATGAAGGCGTTGAAGGTTTAAATGCTTGGGCGTAGATGAATACCTTCGTATGAACAATATTGTATTGCTCTATGCGGAAGGAGGTAGGCTGAGTGGGTATGCCCTTTCCTTATCGGTCGAAGTCATTTGTTACGGGGGATGGGAAGCAGAGAAGTAAGGGATTACTTCCTTCCAAAGTCTGCAGGCACTTCGCCCCAGCGTGCGGTCTCCCATTTGCGGATGGGGATGTCGCTGTAATCGTGCGTGCGCAACCAGGTTTCGGCGCGGGCTATGAGGTCGAAGAGCTTTTCTGTGCGAACGGTGCGCTGCAAGGTGGTGCGGCAGGTCTTTTTCTTCAACCACAACAGGGCGTTTCGGCTGTCGGTGTAGATAGTCAGTACTTTGCCTTGCTGCTTGAGTAAGGCAAGGGCGTGGACAATGGCCAGAAATTCGCCAATGTTGTTGGTGCCGTGTACGGGACCGTAGTGAAACACCACGGCTCCCGTTGCCAAGTCAACACCTCGGTATTCCATCGGGCCAGGGTTGCCCGAACAAGCTGCATCGACCGCCCAGGCTTGTGCGGTGACCTCGGGAGGCAAGGGGAGCACGGTGTCGTGACGCCAGTCGGGCGGATTCTGCACACCGTCGCAACTGGGTGACGGGGTGGGCATCGTCGAGGAGGCGGCGAGGCGGGAAGCAGCTGGAGCAGAAACACTTGAGGCAGGGGCAGAAGAGGCTTTCGAAGTAGGGTGGGAAGCTTGGAAGTAGTCTGAAGGACAGCCTGCGAAAGCCTTTTGGGCTTCTGCTTCGCTCGGGAAGGACTTATAAAGGGCTTCGGGTATCCCCACAACCTGTTTTTGGCATTCCTCCCACGTTGTGTAGACTCCCGGCTCCTTGCCGTTCCACACCACGTAGTATTTGGCCTTTTTACTCATAGTTTTCCAGATGATTAGGATATTAAAACAATGAGGTTATAAGGTTGGGGAAAGCTGTAACGAACGGGGCGAACCTGAGGCGCAATGGAGAGCACCTGGATGGTTCTGTCGAACTTTTCCCTGCCGTCGCTGGCAGCAGTCACAAAAGCTCAAAAGCTTTGCGTCTGGCTGTCAGAAAGCGGCTAACCTTATAACCTCATCTATGAATGACTACGGATGTCGTGGTTTACATACGTTCGGGCATTTCGATGCCGAGCAAGCCCATGCCGAGGCGTACCACCTTGGCTACGTTCTGAGAGAGCACGAGACGGAATGCCTGCTTGGCCGTATCTTCTTCGCGGAGGATGCTGAAATCGTGGTAGAACTGGTTGTACTCCTTGACCAACTCATAGCAATAGTTGGCAACCGAGGCGGGTTGGTATTCTGAACCGGCCTGACGAATCACAGCGGCGAAGTCGGCAATGTGCTGCACGATTTCTTCTTCCTTCGTAGACAACTCTACGCCAGTAGGCAAAACTTCGGGCACCTGGATGCCTGCGTCGGAAGCCTTGCGCAGAATCGAACGGATACGGGCATAGGTGTATTGGATGAACGGACCCGTGTTGCCGTTGAAGTCGATACTTTCCTCGGGATTGAACAGCATATTCTTGCGTGCGTCGACCTTGAGCAGGAAGTATTTCAAGGCACCCATACCCACGATGCGGGCTACTTCGTCCTTTTCGGCTTCGGTCATGTCGTCAAATTTACCGGCTTCTTCAACCGTCTGACGAGCCTGAGCAATCATGCCTGCTACCAAATCGTCAGCATCAACAACCGTACCCTCACGGCTCTTCATCTTACCGTTGGGGAGTTCGACCATACCGTAAGAGAAGTGTACCAAATCTTTACCCCAAGAGAAGCCCAGCTTATCGAGCAGGATAGAAAGTACCTGGAAGTGGTAATTTTGCTCGTTGCCTACCACGTAAATCATCTTGTCGATGGGGAAATCCTGGAAGCGGAGCTTGGCTGTACCGATATCCTGCGTCATGTACACGCTGGTACCGTCGGCACGGAGCAAAAGCTTCTCATCTAAGCCCTCAGCGGTGAGGTCGGCCCATACAGAACCGTCTTCCTTGCGGAAGAAGATGCCTTTCTCCAGTCCTTCGTCAACCTTCTCCTTACCTTCGAGGTAAGTATCACTTTCGTAGTAAATCTTGTCAAAGCTTACACCGAGTGCCTTGTAAGTCTCGTCAAAGCCTGCATAAACCCATTCGTTCATCTTACGCCAGAGGGCACGCACTTCGGGGTCGTTGGCTTCCCACTTCACGAGCATAGCGTGCGCTTCTTGCATGAGGGGAGACTCCTTCTTGGCGCGTTCCTCAGCCGCTTCAGCTTCCATGCCTTCAGCAACGAAGCGAGCTGCGAGTTCCTTGACCTCAGCACGGTAGTGCTTGTCGAATGCGACGTAATAGTCACCGATAAGGTGGTCGCCCTTCTTTCCAGACGTTTCCGGTGTTTCGCCATTGCCGTACTTCAACCAGGCCAGCATCGACTTACAGATGTGGATACCACGGTCGTTGACAATATTGGTCTTTACTACGCGGTTGCCGTTGGCACCTACCACATTGGCCAAGGCCCAACCAAGCAGGTTGTTGCGGACGTGACCCAGGTGAAGGGGCTTGTTGGTGTTGGGAGAAGAGTATTCGATCATGACCAGCGGACTTTCTTCCGTGGGGCGCACGATACCAAACTCGGGATTGGCGTGAATCTCGTTGAGAAGGTTGATCCACTGTGCAGGGGCAATCACGAGGTTGAGGAAGCCCTTGACTGCATTGTAAGCAGACACCAAGTCGGTATTTTCCTGAATCCATGCACCGATTTCGCGGGCCGTGTCTTCCGGTCCCTTGCGGGAAATGCGCAGGAAGGGGAAGACTACGAGTGTAAGGTGGCCCTCAAACTCCTTTTTCGTCTTCTGCAAAGACACTTGTTCGGCGGTAATGTCGGCACCGTAAAGAGCTTTGACAGCTTCGATTACGGCAGCAGTGAGTTTTTGTTCAATTTTCATTGTATGGATTGTTTGTATGATTGTTCGATGAAATATGATATCAGTGGTTGCGCTGATGTTTCCAGCGGCGGTGGGTCCAAAGCCAAAGGTGAGGCACTTCATTGATTTCGGCTTCGAGTCGTCGCATACACAGCTCCGTCAGTTCGTAATCGGCAAACTCCCGCATATCGGAAGTGAGCCGTTCGAGGTGGCACTCGTAATAGCCTCTGCGCGGACGGGTTACGCGGATAAAGTAGGCCGCCGCTCCGACTTTCTTTCCGATGCGCTCAGCTCCGGTAAAGATGGGAGTGTCCTGATGCAGGAAGGTCATCCAGTCGTGAATGCTATTCGGTCGCGGACTTTGGTCGGTAATAAAGCCGATGTGTGAGGGAATTCCTTCGCTTTTGAGGCTGAGAATGCGGCGGAGCGCATTGTATTTCGAAATATTTTCGGTACCAAAGCGGGAACGCATGTCGTAAAAGACGCGGTCGAACGTGGCATTGTGTAACGGCGTGTACAATTGTCCACAGTTGTGTTTGCTCCACAGGGCTATCGTAGAGAGCCACTCCCAGTTGCCGTAGTGACCGAGCATCAAGAAGCAGAATGGTTGACGGTCGAGTTCGGCATCCATCTCCTCACAGCCGAAGACCTTCATGCGTCGGCGCATTTCAGCTTCAGAGATGGTCAGCAACTTGATGGTTTCGACTGCATAGTCACAGAAGAAACGGTAGAAACGCCGTTCGATGAGTCTTCTTTCCTGTTTACTGCGGTCGGGAAAGGAGCGCGACAGATTCTCACGTACCACTTTGCGGCGGTAACGCACCACGAAGTAGACCAGCAGAAAGAGCAGGTCGGAGATGCGGTAGAGCATCCACAAAGGCAGGCGCGAGAAGAGCCGGAGAATACTTTCGGCGAGACGAGCAGAATTGATCATGAAGGAGTGGAGCTAAAGGGAAAGGCGGTTAGCGAGCTAACCAACTTTCCGGATTGAGTTTGGTTGTTTCTTTGCGCAGTTGGAAGTGGAGCGTACAATTACCCGAAGCATCCTTGGCTACAGAACCAAGTACCTGGCGCGCGCTGACTTCCTGTCCACGACGCACAGAGGTCGAGGCAAGGTTACAGTAGACGGTCATGTAGGAGCCGTGGCGCACAATGATGTTGTACATACCGCTGTAAGCAAAGATGGCTGTCACCTCGCCTCGGAACACGGAGCGAGCCTGAGCACCCGGACGACCTGTGATGTTGATACCCTTGTTGTCAAGCTGTACACCACGCAGGCCTGGCACATTGTATTGTCCAAAATGTGTTGTGATGGCATACGATCCTGTGATGGGCATCGGCAATCGACCTCGGTTGGCGGCAAAACTGCCCGAGAGGGCACGGTCAACGTCGTGGGAAGCCGTAAAGTCAGGTGTAGCCGTTTCCTCGGCATCGTAATTGTTCTTGCCCTTGCGCGAAGACTTGTTTTTAGACGAAGAAGCTGTTTGTTTACGTCGGGCAGCAGCCTGCTCACGCTGTTGGCGAAGCTTGCGCTGGCGGGCCAGTTCCGCCTTTCGACGGCGTTCGGCCTCTGCTTTGCGTCGACGTTCAGCCGCAGCAATTTCCTCTTGTATCAACTTGTCAATGCGAGCATTGAGTTGAGCGTATTTCTTTCGTTGCTTGTTGAGGGACGCATTCAGTTGCTTCTGTTTCTTGTTCAGTTCGTCAACGACCTGTTGCCGTTCCTTCTGCTGACCTTCCAGTTTGGCTGTTTGTTCCTTCCCTTCCGTATAGAGACGGTCTTTTTCGGCTTTGGCACTGAGCAATTGCTGGCGTTTAGCCTCAATGACGGCTTCTTTCTTCTGAATAACTCGTCCTTGAGCCTGCTGGTAGCGCGAAAACTCGGTTACGTAGCGCATGCGGCGGTACATCTGACGGAAGGAATGCGCCGAAAGGATGAATTGCCACTGGGAAAAGCGCATACGGTTGCGAAACATGTACGTGACGGCACGCTGGTACTTACGTTTACAGTCCGTCAAGTCGCGTTCAAGCGCTGCCAGCTGTTTTTCGAGCTGGTTAATGTCCGAACTCAGCGTTTTGATTTCGGTGTGAATCCCGTTGACATATTTTTGTTGCCCTTCTATCTGGGCACCGAGCACCTGTAAGTTTGCCAACTGCGTGTTGACATCCTTTTTGGTGCTCTTCAGTAGTTGTTCCTGGTTGGCAATGTCCTTCTTGAGCGAGGATTGTTCACGTTGCAGGGAACGTATTTTCTTGTTGGTCTGTGCCGTTGCAGGAGAGAGCAGTCCCCCGATGAGCAGGCAGCAGAGTAGAATGTATCGAAACATAACAATTCGTTAGAGTAGCAATCTGTCAAGTGTAGGCTTGGAAGAACAAGGCTTAGAGCTTGAGTCCTTTGAGTACTTCGTCGACCTGACGGCGCGTGTATTTAGAAGAAACCGTTGTGCGGGTGTTCCAACCGTCGTTATTCTTCAAGTTTGAGAGTTGAAGCGTCAGTCCGAGGTCACTCTTACCCGTTCCCGTCACCTCCATTTGCATTAAGGTGGGAAAGGAACGTCCGTTAAATGCCTGGAACTGGTCATACTTCCAGCGGAATTCTCCTCGGTCGGTCGCTTGCTTGCCCTTCACCGTCAAAGTTTCGATGTGAGCCGTTGAGGTTTGGGTGTAAAAGGCATAGGCGAGTTTGGGCGTATCGGTCAGCGTGAGTACTGAGGTGCCATTGTTCTCCGTCAGGTGAAAACGCTTCAAGTTATCTTGTAATTGACGGGTGCCCGGTACGAAAAGCTCGTTCCAAAAGAGTGCCTGGAGAGAGTAGAAATCCAATCCCGCCTGACGCAGGAAGCTCACCTCGTTGTAAGTGGCCCGTACATATTGTTTGTTGAGGCGGTCGACAATGAGTACATCCGTCGGCGTAAACTCCATGATACCTACTTCCATTCCCAAGAAGCGGAGCGAAAGGCGCACTACGTCGTCGCGCTTCATACGGAGCGAACCGTTGACGGAAAGTTTCTTACCCACGCCCGTCACTTGTACCTTGGCAGAAGCCGTGACCCACTGTGTAGGCAGTTTACCGCGTTCCACACGCGAGGCATAAGCCAAGGCCGCGTGTGCCGAAGCCGTGAGATCCGTCGTTTTCGACTTGTCCGTGTGGTGAACGGGATAGTTGGTTCGTTCCGCCTTGCGGGATGACTTACAACTAGCCAATGTGAGGCAAGCTAGCAGGAGGATGAGGAAGTGTTTCATTTTTGTGTGGGTTAAAAGCTGGTGGGAGGAGTTGCATAGCAGCGGGGCACTGCTTCCTTAGGGACGTTTCCGCCACACCTTGCGTTGTATCTTACGTTGAGCGTCTTTGTCAGCACTGAGGCGGAGCGCGCGCTTCCAGAACATGAGGGCTTCGGCCTTCTTCCCGCAGCGATAATAAATGTCACCTGCGTGGTCGAAGATGGAAGCATTCTCGGGTGTGTCGGTTAAGTCGCGTAACGCTTCGTCAATGTAGATGCGGGCCTGTTCATACTGCTTCTTGAGGTAGAGAATCCAAGCATAGGTATCGAGGAAACTGGGTTCGCTACTCTGCAAATCTACCGCACGGCGACTCATTTCCTCCGCCTTGTCCAGGTTGCGTCCGCTGAGAGACAGGAAATAGGCGTAGTTATTCAAGCAAAGCCCATTGGTGGCATTGTGATTGAGGGAGCGGTCGTAGGCAAGGTAGGCCTCCTCCTTTAATCCATGGTCGTGAAGTACGTCACCGAGCAGAGCATAAACGTCCGAAGCCAAGAGCTTGTCTGTATTTTCGTCAATACGTTCTACCCCCTTCTGCAGCACTTTAATGGCTTGCATATCCTGACCTAGTTGATAGAGTGCCGTGCCTTGGTAATAATAATAGGTAATCTCTGAAGGTTCGTAGAGAATACCTTCGCGGCAGATTTCAGCTACGGCAGCCATATCGCGGCGTTGGATGAGCATCTGAAGCAGTTGTAAACGTGCCTTGGTATAGTCAGGTTCGATGCGAAGCATGCGGTTGAGTGCCGTCAGCAGTGTGTCTTGCGGCATTTTCCGCTCCACTACGTAGTAGGTATAGAGCTCTGCCATGTCGCGGTTTTCCTGCGGTGCTTGCAATGCCTCGTGGAACAGGCGAATGACCGGCATGGAGTCTGCATGCGCCTTGATATTATCTACCGCATACGATCGCATGGCCTCCAGCCGTGCGCTGCTTTGTGTATGCGGATTGAGCACCACCCGCCGGAGGTAGTCTGTATAGAGAGAATCGGCTCCAGCTGCCTTATAATAAGCGAGGAGGGAAATTTGTGCATAACTGTTATCGGGTTCGGCTGTGAGTACGTCGCGGTAAATGTCTAAAGCCCGTTCGTGATAGCCGTATTGCTCATACATATCGCCCAAGAGCACACGGTAACGTAAGTCAAGTGGATATTCCGCACACAAATCTTCGATGGCTTGGAAGGCATGTTCCCCGTCCTTCATTGCCCAGTAAGTCTGGAACTTTTCCATGCTCAACAACTCGCTTTTTCCGTCGAGTCGCTCCAAACGTTCGATGGTGCGGATGGCTCCGGCATAATCACCGTTGGTCTTGTAGAGCCAGATAAGGGTTGCCAGGGTTTCGTATGTCAGCCGAGCTTCAGCAATGTCTTCGTAAAGCTGAATGGCTTCCCTGTATTGGGCACGGTTGGCAAAGAAGGTGGCCAAGGTCTCTTTGTAATAGAGGTTATCAGGTTCCAACGCCACGGCGCGGCGAAGCAAAGAGTCGCCTTCGTGACGGAAAAGTGTGTCGGAAAAGGTCGAAAAGGAAAGTTTCAGCACAGCCATTTCGTAGACGGCCTCTGAGGCATCGGGGTGGCGGCGCAATCCTTCGGCCAGGAGTTCGTAGGCGGCATCGTAGTTGCCTTTCCTTTTTTGTCGGATGGCTTCCAGGAAGAGTTCGTTGAAGCGGCGGCTTCGTACAAATTCCTCACTGATGGGCATGACAATTCCCTTCTTCGGTGAAGTGGCTCCCAACGGAGCAACCGAAGACTGCGAGGTGCGCTGCGAACCGCACGAAGCCAGTAGGCAGACACCATAGAGTGTGAGAAGAAGAGGGAGGATGCGCAACATCAGTCAGAGAAAACCTTTATTGTTTGCCCGAATGGCCGAAGCCTCCTGCACCGCGCTCTGTATCGTCGAGAGCTTCGACAGTGACCCATTCCGCCTGTTCGTGACGGGCGATAACCAGCTGAGCAATGCGTTCACCATCGTTGAGAGTTACGGCTGTGTGAGAAAGGTTGATGAGCACGATGCCAATTTCGCCTCGGTAGTCCGCATCAATGGTTCCGGGGGAGTTAAGCACCGTGATACCTTGTTTAAGGGCCAATCCCGAACGAGGACGCACCTGTGCTTCGTAGCCAACGGGTAACGCAAGGTAGAGTCCGGTCGGGATAAGGCGGCGTTCGAGGGGCTGAAGGGTGACCGGGGCGTCCAGGTTGGCACGCAGGTCAAGTCCGGCACTCTGTGGGGTGGCATATTGGGGAAGCGGATGATGCGAATGATTGATGATTTGAATCTTCATGGGGCGAAAGGGAAAAATAGAATGGAGGATAACCCCGTGCCACTCCTTGCCGACAGCTTCTGTTTGGGAAGCTTTGCTCGGATAGAAGGTCTGTACAGGGGTTAAAACTGAAGGGCAAAAGTACTGAATTAAAGGCACATACTCACGACCATAAAAGGGAAAACCTCAGAGCGTCCATTTTTTCGTACATTTGCGGCAAACAATCGCTCGGAGGAAGGCGGAAAGCGTACGACTTATTTCGCTCCTTTTCCTCCGCTTTTCTTAATCCCTCACATTCCTATGAATTGGACTCAACTCATCTCCTCCAAGCGTTTGGGTAAGGAGAATACGCCGAAACCGCTAGCCGAAAGACGTTCGGAGTTTCAACGTGACTTTGACCGCTTGATTTTCTCTGCAGCCTTTCGGCGTATGCAGAACAAGACTCAGGTATTCCCCCTTCCCGGTAGCATTTTTGTGCACAACCGTCTGACCCACAGCCTTGAAGTTTCGAGTGTGGGACGGTCGCTGGGGGCTGACGTTAGTCGTGAACTCATTGCGCGTCATCCTGAATTGGCAGACACCGAAGTGACTAGTTTGGGAGCTATTGTCAGTGCTGCTTGCCTGGCACACGACATGGGAAATCCGCCTTTCGGCCATTCGGGAGAGCGCGCCATTCGTACTTACTTTAGTGAGGGAAAGGGAAACCGACTGCATGATTTGGTCACCGAGGACGGCACAGATCTCTCGGAGGCAGAGTGGCAGGACATGATTCGTTTCGATGGCAATGCCAATACATTCCGTTTGCTGACCCACCAGTTCAATGGTCGTCGACGGGGTGGCTTTGTGATGACCTATGCTACTTTGGCTTCGATTGTCAAGTATCCGTATGGTTCCGACCGTGCTACGCGCAAACCGAAGTTTGGTTATTTTGAAGCCGAACGTCACACCTACTTGCACATCGCTCGTGAATTAGGTTTGCAGGTGCTCGATGAGGGCGCAGACGGTTCCATGCGTCATGCCCGCCATCCGTTGGTTTATTTGGTTGAGGCTGCCGACGACATTTGTTATGAAATTATGGATATCGAGGATGCCCACAAACTGCGTATCCTTTCCGACGAACAGACCATGGACCTCTTTCTCGGCTTTTTTGATGCCGAGGAACGGGAACGTCTTCGGGAACTTTACACGACCGATACCGATGTGGATGACCAAATCGTTTACTATCGTTCGTGTGTGATCAACGCACTCGAACGGGCGTGTGTACAAGTTTTTATGAACCATGAGGAAGAAATACTGGCAGGAACCTTCCAGGGTTCGCTTATCAGTCACCTTCCGAAACTGTTGCAAGAAGCTTATCATCGCTGTGAAGAAGTGGCGGCAACTCGTATTTATCGTTGCAAAGAGGTTACCAATGTTGACCTGGCCGGTTATCACATCATTTATACCCTCCTCGAACTGATGACCGATGCCGTCATGGCTCCTGAAAAGGCATATTCCTCCTTACTCCTGGCACAAGTTCCTGCACAGTATGAGGTGCGGGCAGAGCGCAAGGGTGACCGCCTTATGGCAGTGCTCGATTACCTCTCGGGCATGACGGATGTGTATGCGTTAGACCTCTACCGCAAAATCAACGGACACTCGCTGCCGAGTGTGTAGGTGGGCATACGCCTATGCGACTATCGCATAGTGTTTGATATTTCTTAGAGACGCGTTAGCGAAAAGCCTTTGCAAGCTTGCAACGTTCTTTTCTCAAGATGCCTCCTTTCCCATGGTGGAAGTTATTTTGTTTCTATCGCACGATACTTATGAAGCGATGCTGCATGGTTATGCTAAAAAATCCCTGCTCTTTTGCGTTTAGGCGAAAGGGCAGGGAAAAATGACGAGGAATTTAGAAGATGAAAGTTTTTCCTTCAGCTGAGAAGCTGAAGAGTGGTAAGGCTGTCTATATTGTTTTCGCGTGATTCCGCTTCTACTTTCCTTTAGGATCGTTTGCTTGCTCGAATCATTCGTTCATTACCATAGGCATCGCGGCGTATTTCCACCTGTTGGAATCCATATTCGTGGAATAAATCAGCGGTTTCGCGGGCATAGGCACGGTTGATTTCTACCAACATTGCTCCTTCGCGGGTTAGCGCACCGTGGGTGGCGTGGTGTGCCAAGGCACGGTAGAATCGTAAAGGGTCTTCATCGGGTACAAAAAGAGCCAGATGAGGCTCTTGGTCGAGTACATGAGCTTCCATTTCCGCTTGTTCACGCAGGCAGATGTAAGGCGGATTGCTGACCAGAAGGTCGTAGGGTTGTGCAGGAGCAGGGGCTGGTTGGAGCAGGTCCTGTTGTTCGAATGTTACCGCTACCTGCAACCGTTCTGCATTGCTTCGGGCCACAGTGAGAGCCTCTTCTGACACATCACAAGCTGTGATTTGAGCCGTAGGCAAGCGATGTCCCAAGCTGATGGCAATGCACCCCGAACCAGTACAGGCATCCCAAATGTGCGGAGCGCTGGAGGTTGAAGGGCGGAGTTCTTCCCACGTCTGCACGGTCCAATCGACCAGTTCCTCCGTTTCGGGACGAGGAATCAGTACGGCTGGTGTAACCCGAAAACGCAGGTCGCAAAAGAGGGTTTCACCTACGATATATTGTATGGGTTCACCCCCTTCCAGCCGTTCACAGATATTCCAAAGCCGCTGAGTCTCATCTACTGAAAAATGTCTACCTTTGCCGACATAAATATCAGTTCGGCTGATGCCGAAAACCTCCTCAAAAACAAGGAAAGTCAAGGCGCGTGCCTCCCCGTTTCCGTAACGGGAGATGAGGCGGTGCTGAAAGGTTTGAAATAATGTGTTCATACACAGGTTGAAGAGTTGAGAAGTTTAAGACGGGTTCTATTAATGATCGGTTGATAAGTTGAAGGTTGAAGAGTCTGAGGGTTTAGAAGTTTAAGAGTTGAAGAGGCTCATAAGTTAACGATGTCTTAACTTGTTTCTCTGAACTTTCAATTTGCAACATTGGCACAGCTCGTATCTCAGCTCCTTCACCTTTCAACTCCTCAACGTATTTGATAAACATAGCTTATGTCCCACGAACAATATATGCAGCGTTGCCTTGACTTGGCACGCAACGGACGATTACATGCTGCGCCCAATCCCATGGTGGGTGCGGTGATAGTACACGAAGACCGCATCATCGGCGAAGGTTTTCATGCTTGTTGCGGAACTCCTCATGCCGAGGTACACGCTATTCGTTCGGTTCGTCCTGAAGACCGTCCTCTCCTTAAAGAGAGCACCCTCTATGTCAGTCTTGAACCCTGTGCTCATTTCGGACGAACACCGCCTTGTGCCGTACTGATAGTCAAGACGGGCATACCGCGTGTGGTGGTGGGTTGTGTCGACCCCTTTGCCAAGGTACAGGGACGGGGCATTGCCATCTTGCGTGAGGCGGGAATCGATGTGACTGTCGGGGTGTTGGAGCAGGAATGCCTGAAGCTCAACCGTCGTTTTATGACCGCACAAACTCTTCACCGTCCTTACATCACCCTCAAGTGGGCGCGTTCGGCCGACGGCTTTGTTGACGGATGGCGTGAAAGCGCGGAAGAAACTCCTGCCGCACTTTCTACTCCTCACTCGCTCCTGCACGTGCACAAACTTCGAGCCGAGCATCAAGCCATTCTCGTGGGTCATCAGACTCTCCGCATGGATCGTCCCACTTTGACCGTGCGTCATTGGACGGGGGAGAACCCTTTGCGTGTGGTGTTGGGGCGAGTAGCCGAAGGTGAATTGCCGGGTGGTTTCCAGGCCTTTGCTGATGTTGAAACCATGCTGAGCGAACTCTATCGTCAGGGAGTCCATTCGTTGCTGGTCGAAGGCGGACCGCAGACGCTCCAGAGCTTTATTGACCAAGGCTTGTGGAATGAAGCCTATGTGGAACTCTCTGAACAGGAACTGGGCAGCGGCGTTCCCGAACCCCGTATGCCTGTGGGGGTCAGCCTTCGTGCCGAGACCGTCTACGGAGTGACGTTGTGGCATTACACCAATGTTTGATGTTCCTCCCGTCGCTCTCTTGTTCTTGAAGGGTGCGCAAAGTTAGCGAAAACTAAACGACTGAGGCCGGGGCTCTGTCTAGTAGCCGAAATATGGTGCAGACCACTTCTGAGGCGGCAACCCCTTGTCTCCCCAACCGATTTCTTAAACACTTAACGTTTCAAACGGGCAATGAACCGATTGCTCTGAATTTCTTATCTATGCTCAATATCCCACCTATTACCCGCAACCTGTTGCTTATCAATGTCATCTGCTTCCTTTTGCAGTTGGTCTTACAGGGGCAGGGCATTGACTTGAATCGCCTGCTCGGTTTGCATTTCTTCTTGGCTGATCATTTCCACCTCTATCAGCTGGTGACTTACATGTTCCTCCACGGTAGCTTTACCCACCTCTTTTTCAATATGTTTTCTCTGTGGATGTTTGGAGGCATTATCGAGCGAACTCTGGGCTTCAAGCGTTTCCTTACCTACTTCTTCGTGTGTGGCATTGGAGCCGGACTCTGTCAGGAAGTATGGCAACTGGGACAATATTATATTGAGGGCCTGCACGAATACACCTTAGTCAATACGGGACAGTCCATCTTGCCCATGGGGCAGTTCCTCGACTTTTGGACCACCATCGGAGCTTCGGGTGCCTGTTATGGTGTCTTGTTGGCTTTTGGCATGCTCTATCCCAACGAGCGCATCATGCTTTTGTTGCCGCCTATTCCGCTCAAGGCCAAATACTTTGTGGCAGGTTATGCCGCCATCGAGGTATTCTCAGCCTATGCTTCCAATGACAATGTGGCCCATTTCGCCCACTTGGGCGGTATGCTCTTCGGCTGGTTGCTGCTTTATTACTGGAAGCATCAGCACCAGGCACCCGTTCAGAACGGTTGGCAGGGCTGGGAAGTGCCGGGCCGCCAGCGCATGACCTGGAGCCAGCGCTTCCGTGCCCGTTGGCAAAAGACCTTTACCCGTACTTCTGTGCAGCCCGGCAATGCACACCGTACTGCTACGCGGGAGTCGGATTACGAATATAATATGCGTCAGAAAGCAGAGGAGGCACGTATGGACGAAATCCTCGACAAAATTCGTCAGTCGGGTTACGACAGCCTGACCGATGAAGAAAAGAAAGAGCTTTTCCGCATTAGCCGCCGATAGTTTGCGGTTAAAACGGATTGAAGAAGGGAAGCAGACCGAGCGGTCTGCTTCCCTTCTTTCCTGTTGTGAGGTTCGTGCGGACTTGTTTGCCGGCCGGGACAGAGGCCGGGTGAGCCTGTTTTCGATTTTATCCTTGCCATAGCTTTTTTATCTTCTTATAATCGGATATTTTTGCCTTCGTTGTCCGAGCAAAAGCTTCGGCTGGTGCGCTGTCAACGCTTTTCCGTATACGAAGTGGACGACTTACTACGGGGTGTCCTCATGCATCCCCGCCTGTGATCGGTAAGCTCAGACGTTCTTGTCTAGAATGTAGGAGAAACTCAAGCCGGTTGCCGAACATGGAAAAAATTCGGGCAAGACTGGTGACAGCCCTTTCCCGTCCGGGAATCCTCGTTTACACTTGTGTGATGGCCCTTTCCCGTCCAGGAATCCCCGTTTACACTTGTGTGATGGTTCTTTCCCGTCCAGGAATCCCTGTTTACACTTGTGTGATGGCCCTTTCCCGTCCGGGAATCCCCGTTTACACTTGTGTGATGACCCTTTCCCGTCCGGGAATCCCCGTTTACACTTATGTGATGACCCTTTCCCGTCCGGGAATCCCTGTTTACACTTATGTGATGACCCTTTCCCGTCCGGGAATCCCCGTTTACACTTGTGTGATGGCCCTTTCCCGTCCGGGAATCCCTGTTTCCTTCTGGTCAGGTGTCGTGACCCGTCGTCTGCTGTATGCCCTCATCCCTTTTATTATTAACGTTTCAAAAACTAATCACCATGTCAACAGTTGTATCAAAGATTACCCTTCGAAAGTTAGACAATGACCGTCATTTTGAATTTATCAAATCGTGCGTGGAATTCTTTTCCGAAAAGAAGTATGAGCAGAGTCTGGTACAGGAAAGGCTGACGGCACTCCGGACAGCGATGGAAGAAGAGGACCGGAACCTCAAGCTTCTCCAGACCAACCAGAAGCTCAATGTGGTCAAAGAGCAGGACAACATCCGCGACAGTTGCTACATTGCGCTGCGCGACTGCATCAAGGGACATTCCAGCTGTTCTGTCTCGCCGATTTACGAGGCCGCCAGACAGATGTACATGCTAATCAAGCACAATGCCGTTGACCCCAAGGCTGCATTTGACAAGGAAACGGCGCAGATTCATAACCTGGCCAACGACCTGGCAGAGGAGGAATACCAGACGGCACTTACCACTGCCGCATTGATGCCCGTTTACAATGAGATGGTTCGGGCCAACAAAGCCGTAGCAGAGGCTCAGACACAGCGTATAGCCGAGGACGTGAGCCGGGGTGTCGGCACGCTGACCGACGCACGCACGGCTGCTGACAAAGCCTACGGCGAACTCATCCGCGTGGCTGAAGCCGCCGCAATCATGTTTGGCGAACCCTATGACACCGACCTCAAATACTGGAGCGGCAAGGTGGACTACACGAAGGCGAACCTCGAACTCAAGGAGGCAATGAGTGCCGCCCGCCGCAAGAAGGAGGAACAACAGGGGGGACAGACGGACGTGAACCCTGAAGACCCCGGCAAACAACCCGGGGCAGACAAAAATCCGGGCGGCACGGACATGAATCCTGACAATCCTGGCAAGAATCCCGCCGAAGGGGGCGGCATCATCACGCCTGCCGAACCTGAGGCATAAAGCTGGATACTCACTTTATGAAGTTCCGAAGGTGTATCCCGCGTGAAGCCTTCGGAACTTCTTTGTCAACCAACTTCACAAGTTATCGTCTTCGACCTCTCTGTCAGGTTAAGTAGATAGGTCGCAATCCGCTTTTTTCGGGTGTTGTTGTCGCCCTGTAATGAGTTTACTCACGTTGTCCGCCCGCAGTATCGGGGGGTGGACAGCGTGAGCCGTTTCAGGATGTGACAGGTATGTGAGGGCTAAGTCCTGACTTTATTTTTTAGAAAACAATATATGGTTGGAAAGAAGTTTTCTTATTGCCTGCTGATACTTCTGTCATTGTTGCTGGGAGCAGGGAGCTGGAAGTATTTTCATCGCCGTACACAGGTTATGGAAGCATTGTTACAAGCAGATTCGCTGATGTGGACACAACCTGACAGTGCCATGACCATTCTGCAGTCAGTTGGAAGCAAGAAGCTGAAGGGAGAGTCGCAGGCTTTGTACGGCTTGTTGATGACGCAAGCACGTTCGTGTTGTCATTTGTCAATAGAAAATGACAGTTTGATTCGTCATGCTGTTAACTATTACAGCACACGCCCCGACTCTTTACGAAAGTCGTGGGCACTTTATTATTGGGGAAAATCCCTCAGAGAACAAAAGGAAAAGAAAAAAGCTTTGGTTCGGTTTCAGCAGGCAGTCTTGGCCGCAACTGGTACGCATGATTTCCGTTTGCTCTACCGTTTGTATAGCCAGTTAGGTTCCTTGTTGTTGTACGAGTTTCCGCCCGACGAAGCATTGGATAAATTGGATAAGGCATTACACTATGCTCAGTCAGCAGCAGACCCGCAAGCAGTCGTATGTTGCAAAGGTCTTCAAGCGCAGTGTTATGGGGCGAATTCGCATTTTGAAAAGGCAGAACGATGTCTTCAGGAAGCATTGCAGACAGCTAAAAAAGCCGGATTGGAGGAGGAACTCGTGATGCTTTACTTTGAACTGGCTGATATAAGCAGGGACAAACAAGACTATCGCAAGGCTTTGCACTACATCCGGAAAGCAGAAGAGTGTCAGGCTTTTGCATCGGCGAAGTATAAAGACGACCTGATGCTCCAGAAGATTTTCTTGTATAACGATATGCAGATGCCTGATTCAGCGCAGAAGTATCTGGACGGATTCCAACCCTCTAATTATGCAGGTTATGCAGTATTGAATTATGAGCTGAGCCGCATTGAGCGAAGCCGTGGAAATTTCCAAAAGGCTCTGGATTATCATGAACAGTATGCAGCCTTTAATGATTCGGTATATGAGGAAGATATGATGAACAACTTTCTCGGACTTCAAAAGAAGTTTGATCAAAGCCAAGTGTTGTATGAAAATGAAAGGTTGCGTGCAGACTCGCTCTATCATCGCTCGATATTTCTGTGTATCGTCTTGTTAGTGACACTTGTGTTGGGCTATTTGCTTTATGCATCCTTCAAAAGGCGGAAACAAGCGGAATTGACGTTGAGTACAAAGGAAACTGTCCTGTCAAAGGTACTTCTTCAGATGCAGCTGAAGTCAGAGGAGTTGGCAGCCCATATACGTAATGAAGAATTGCTGAGGCATTCGATTTCCGAAAGGGAGGCAGAAATAAAGGAGAGTTTGCAATGTCTGGAGAAAGAACGTTTGAAACAATTCGAGGATGCGAAAGAAAGGGAGCATCTGTTAAGAGTACAAATCTTCAAGATGAATGCTGTGGTGCAGAAATTAAATGCTTTGAAGAACCTCTCGCCAGCACAGAAAGTAAGGCATAAGAATTCTTATGTGTTAAGTGAGGAGGAGGGACATATGCTTATAGAGGCAATGGATAATTGCTTTGACGGCTACGTCCGTAAACTGCACAGTGCTTATCCTGTATTGACAGCAGACGATATGTTGCTTATCTGCTTGTTGTATATAGGAGTGAACAATGTGGATATCTCCTTGGTTCTGTCTATTACAGATTCTGCATTGAAGAAGCGTAAATATCGCATCAAGAAGGAGAAGTTGAACTTATCTTCCTGCGAGCAAAGTCTTGAAGACTTTCTTCTGCACTTTGGTTCCTAAGGTCAATTTAGGCTGCTTCTGTTATTTATCAGTTGATAAGTTGAAGAGTTTATATTGAAAATCATTGCCTTGATGAATTAACTTTTAAACTCATCAACTCCTCAATTGTAATTAATGGAACACTCTTTTAATGATAACTGTATAGGGGAACTATGGGCAATGTCCCCCAAAATAGATTGCGTGACTTTACTGAATGTATTGATATTCAGTGAAGTCACGCAATTCTTCTAAGCTGTGATTGTCCACCCGATACAGACAGCTTTTTTTGTATTTATCGGGAAACATTCAGAACTTTGCGGTGTGAAAAGAAGGCAGTGAACTCGTGTTGGAACAAGATGTGTGGCTGCCTTCTGACAAGTAGTAAAAATAGTTTGATTTTATGACAAAAGGATTGCTGATTGTGTTATTGTCAGGCGGAATCATTGCTTTTCCCGCCCTGTCAAATCCAAAAAGGTTACGCAAGCGGGTAAAGCGTGATATGAACTCAACACTGGATGTCTTGACTCCAATGGATATGTATTTTGCGAATTCCCGTTTGAGTGTCTACATAGCGGCTCCTGGCCAATATACAATTGTAATCATAGACCCCAAGGGAGAGGTTCGACAAGAAGAGGTTACGGTTTCATTTTCCGGTCAGCTTACTTTTGTACTATGGTGTGTTTTGGTGATATTAATGATTTGAGGGTTGATAGTCTGGGGTACTTGCATAACATTTCTCTGATAAAAGTAAATGAGCGGAAACCTCAGTGGGTAAACTTTTCATTCCAACAAATCTCTTTAAGTGCAACCCGAGAGTTTATGAACGAGGCTCGATGGAGACACTATGCCATTGAGAATATGCATTACAAAACGTATCCAGTCGTGATCAGAATAGCAGATGCTGCTAATAAATCCACCAATCTGGAAGATTTTTGCAAGAGAATGAATTACATTTGTCCACAAATGAAAGGTAAGACTGAAGTTCTGAGCCAGGCAATACTTGGATTGGGTCAGGTAAGTGAGCAGGAGCTGAACTCCCGTGAATACATGGAGAAACTTCTTGATTATGTGGAAAAATCAGATGTGGACATGAAGACCAAGATGGAATTACGTATTGGTATTATTGTAGCACATGCCAGCTCTAAATTATGGGATGCGGCAGAATTCGAAAATCAATAGCAAGGGGGCTGACGGCCTTCAGAAATAATAATTGTATGGCTATGAAAGTAAGTATGTTAGTATGCGCTTTGTGCATCCTTCCCCTGGGGCTTGGAGCACAGACTTCAACTGGGCCGGACCAGCGTAAGGAAACTTCTCCTGCGGCGGGCAGCTTCGTTGCACGGTTTCACGGAGAAGGATGGTATAATGTTGGCGTGAAGCAACATGGCGTACTCCCAATGAGTGTCGGACTGCGCCTGGGCTATGAAGTGATGCCCCGTCTGTCAGTTGCTTTCCAGTATGAAACCGTCATGGGGGTCGTGAAATGCGGGAAAACATCTGACCCCGAACAACTCTACGTTTCTCCCACATTGGGTGCCGGCCTCAGTTACCGTTTGCTGGGCGGTAAGGAATACATGCGTTTGGGAAAGGCTGTTCCTGGACTGGATGTGTCGTTCGTTGCCGGAGGAAGTGTGGGCGATGTGTCTTGGAAACAGACATTTAGCGATTTGCGACTGACCCTTTACCAAAGAGGAACCCGGTTTGCCTGGTCGCCTGTGATGAATGCAGGCTATCGCTACACCCATTCTCGTTCACCGGGTATGCGTGACATGCATACTTTCTATGTCGGTGTCGGACTGCGCTTCTGACCCGAGACGGAACCGGCACTTTACGCCACAATTAGGACAATCCCGTTGACCGCTGTGTAGCACATGCGTCCAACGGGATTTTTTTGTCTCCTCGGCAGGAAGCCTTCTTGCCTGTACGGTACTCCGCTGGTATCCTCGCTTCTTTTCCCGTCACCTCGCAGCAAACGGCTGTAGGGTGCAGACCGGGACTGGGCGGGCGGTGGGCAGGTTTGTCTGCGCAGAAAGGCAAAAGGGGCAGGAAAAGTGCAGAAAATGGTTTTGGGATATGGTTTTGTGTCAGAATGTTTTGTAATTGTTTGTTTTGCTCTCTTTCTATTCTGTATATCCTCTTAAAAGTAGAATATTGAAAGAAAAAGTAGGGAAAAAGTTTGTGGATTGAAATATATATATACCTTTGCGGCGTTAAAACAACTTACTCCGTTTAAGTCCTGTTCAGATAAAGGGGCGTGACGGTAGCTATAACCTATAACTAAAAAAACAGTCAGTTATGAAGAAATTTTTTACATTCTTCCTTTCCATGTTGATGGCGGGTGGTGCTTTTGCTCAGGAGCGCCCGGATCGTATGATTGTCTATGAAGCAAATGGTCAGAAAACGAGTTATCTTGCTGAGCGTGTAGATAGCGTGAAGTTTGTGCAGGTTGAAGGTCAGGCAACGGCCGACATCGAATTGCTGAACGTAGGTGTAGACACTTTGTCATTCTCCGTTACGCGCAATGGTATCTGCGAGGCATTCAAGTTTAATATCATTTCTAAGGTAAAGGCATCCCGACTCAGTAGCGATGTTGCTATGGCTGGTTATATGCATGCCAATGGTGGCCAAATGTATTGGCAGGACTTTACCAATGGTCAGGTTTCTACCGCTGATTTGAAATCTGCAACGGATTATGTAGCTGTTACTTTGGCTTACGATTCTTATGGTACTCCCTGCTCAGTAAGTAGGGTTCCGTTTACTACCAAGGCGAAGCCCTTGGCTGGTAGCCCGAAGGTTGAATATACCGTTGACAGTATCGGTATGGATGCTTTCAAGATAACATTCCGTCCGAACAAGGATGTGGGCGGCTATGCTGTAGTTGCAGGTGAAAAGGGCGTCGTTCAGGATCAGTTTGGCATGTTTGGCCCGATGATGAATGTTGATAACTTCGGTGAATTGATTAAAGCTTGGGGTGTTCCCTCTGATACGGTTCGTACAGTGACTTGGGATGACTTTGCTCCGAGTACAGACTATGAAGTATTCCTTCAGGCATGGGATACACTCGGTGTCTTCCTTCCCTGTGATACGATTGCAGTTCGTACCAAGATGAAGGGTGGCGAAGGTGAGGCCTTTGTGACGACCACTCTGGGGGCATACAAGAATACCCCTTGGGATGTTGAAGGACAACAAGTAATGTTGCCCAGCCAGTTCATTAAGTTTACTCCCAATGACCAGACGAACTGCTACCGTCTTCAGGTTGTATTAGACTCTCTGTATCAGAAAGATCCGGAAGGCTTCCAGAATGAACTGCCGGTAGATCCTCCCTTCCCCATAGTAGGTTACTTCCACTACGACGAAGTAGAAGCCGACTTCCAAATCAATCCTTCTACGAAGTTTGTCGTATTGACTGTTGCCAAGAATGGTTTGAACAAGTGGGGTAAGATTAAGGTAGATACCTATGAAACTCCTGCGGCTGTTATCGATCCCGCACAGGCTACTGTCAAGAAGGTTTCTTCTACGAGCTATGAAGTAGGAACTCGTCTGAAAACGAAGCGTTTGCCCGCTTTGACAAAGGGTAGTGCACCTGTTGTTCGCAAGGGCGAAATCTATACTACACCGAGATTGGTTAACGCCGAATAAGCTGTAGTTTCTAAGTGGAACATAAAAGTCCCCTGTCTAATCGAAGTCTTGTACTTCGGAAGACAGGGGACTTTCTGTGTTGTAGTGTTCCAACCTTTTCTAACGGGGTAAAGTCTTCGTAGCAGGAGCTTTACTTCTTCTCTGTCCGCGTTTTGCTGATAGCCAGACAAAATAGGATGAAGCAACAGGCACGCCAACCAAGGTCTTCGTAGTAAGGAAGCAACATGGTCGTGGCAGCCAGTTGGGCGTAGAGGAAGAAAACTGTTTGTCGGGATGTAACCTTCTCACCCAAGAGGGAAGTGTACAGTTTGGCAAGCAGGTGTACCCAACGCTGCTTAGCAAGAAGAAGCGTGAGGCGTTCGATGAGGTTGAAAGAAAGCATGAGCTGGTCTTTTTCCTTCTGGCTGAGGCAGATGTCGTTCTTGTTCATGAGTTTGTTAGATGAGAGGGTTTGTAAATCTGTGGGCAAAGGAAAGGTGATAATTTGACAGACTACGGCAAAACCATTTTTCTCGTGTTAAATGTGAGAGAGAAAGTAACGAGGCTTCCTGGGGTTGGGGGAGAGACAGCCGTTCGACAGCCTTTTCTGCTGTTTTCCTTTCGTTTGCGCTCCGTTTGAAGTACCTTTGCGGCCACAAATAAGTGAAACAGAATATGGAATATAATTTCAGAGAAATCGAACAGAAGTGGCAAAAGACGTGGGCGGCTGAGAAAACTTACCACGTGGAAGCCGACGCAACGAAAGAGAAGTTCTACGTGCTCAATATGTTTCCCTATCCCTCGGGGGCAGGCTTGCACGTAGGGCATCCGTTAGGCTACATCGCTTCTGATATTTATGCACGTTACAAGCGTTCGTGTGGATACAATGTGTTGAACCCGATGGGTTACGATGCTTACGGTTTGCCCGCAGAGCAATATGCTATCCAAACCGGACAGCATCCGGCTGTGACAACAGTTAAGAACATTGCCCGTTACCGTGAACAGCTTGACAAAATAGGTTTCTGCTTTGATTGGGACCGCGAGGTGCGTACCTGCGATGCATCCTATTATCACTGGACCCAGTGGGCGTTCCAGCAGATGTTTAATTCCTATTACTCGAATACCGAGGCCAAGGCTCGTCCGATTCAGGAGCTTATCGCTCACTTCGAACAGCAAGGAACCGAAGGACTCGACGTCGCTCAAGGCGAAGAACTCGCTTTTACGGCGGAAGAGTGGAAGCAAATGGACGCGGTTAAGCAACAACAGGTGCTGATGAACTATCGCATTGCCTACTTAGGTGAAACAATGGTGAATTGGTGTCCCAAATTGGGTACGGTATTGGCCAACGATGAAGTCGTGGACGGTGTGAGTGAGCGCGGTGGCTATCCCGTGGTGCAGAAGAAGATGATGCAGTGGTGCTTGCGTGTATTAGCTTATGCACAGCGTCTGCTCGAAGGCTTGGAAACTATTGACTGGTCTGACTCGATCAAGGAAACGCAGCGCAACTGGATTGGTCGTTCGGAAGGTACCGAGATGGAATTTGCCGTGAAGGATTCCGATGTGACCTTTACCATCTTTACGACTCGTGCCGATACCATCTTTGGTGTAACCTTTATGGTTTTGGCTCCCGAGAGTGAACTCGTCGCTACGTTGACAACTCCTGCACAGCAGGCAGAGGTTCAGGCTTATGTAGAAGCCACCAAGAAGCGTACGGAACGTGAACGCATTGCTGACCGCAAGGTGACGGGTGTCTTCAGTGGTTCGTATGCAGTCAATCCCTTTACGGGCGAAGCTATTCCGGTATGGATTAGCGACTACGTATTGGCTGGTTACGGTACAGGTGCCATCATGGCAGTGCCCGCACACGATTCACGTGACTATGCTTTTGCCAAGCATTTTGGACTTCCCATTGTGCCGCTTATCGAAGGTGCTGATGTCAGCGAAGAAAGCTTTGATGCCAAGGAGGGAACGGTGCAGAATTCTCCCGCAGCAGGCAAAGAAAGTCTCAAAGGTTTCTCGCTTAACGGATTGAGTGTAAAGGAAGCTATCGCTGCTACGAAGCAGTTTGTGACGGAGAATGGATTGGGTCGTGTGAAGGTGAATTTCCGTTTGCGTGATGCCATCTTCTCTCGTCAACGTTATTGGGGTGAACCCTTCCCCGTATATTATAAGGACGGCATGCCGCAGATGGTTCCGGAAGACTGCCTCCCGCTGGAGTTGCCCGAGGTGACCAAGTTCCTTCCGACTGAAACAGGTGAGCCTCCTCTTGGCAATGCCACCTGCTGGGCTTGGGACACGGTGAATCGCTGTGTGACGGAAAACAGCCGCATTGACCAACAGACCGTATTCCCCTTAGAACTCTCCACAATGCCTGGTTTCGCTGGCTCTTCAGCCTATTATTTGCGTTACATGGATCCACGCAATGAAAATGCGTTGGTAGGCAAGGAAGCGAATGCGTATTGGCAACAAGTAGACCTCTATATCGGTGGCTCGGAACACGCTACGGGTCACTTGATTTACAGTCGTTTCTGGAACAAGTTCCTTTTCGATCTCGGGGTGTCCTGCAAGGATGAACCTTATCGCAAGTTGGTCAACCAGGGCATGATTCAAGGTCGTTCCAATTTCGTATATCGCATCAAGGATACCAATACGTTCGTCAGCCTGGGACTGAAGGATCAGTACGATGTAACTCCGATTCACGTGGATGTGAACATTGTACAGAACGACGTACTTGATCTGGAGGCATTCAAGGCTTGGCGTCCAGAATATGCAAATGCCGAGTTTGTGCTCGAAGACGGAAAGTATGTATGTGGTTGGGCAATTGAAAAGATGTCAAAGTCCATGTACAACGTGGTCAATCCCGATCGCATTGTCGAGAAGTATGGTGCAGACACACTCCGCTTGTACGAAATGTTCTTGGGCCCGATTAACCAGAGTAAGCCTTGGGATTCAAACGGTATTGACGGTTGCTTCCGCTTCCTCCGTAAGACGTGGAACCTCTTTTATCCGAAGAATGGCGACTGGGCAGTGACTGATGCCGAGCCTACGAAGGATAACCTCAAGACCCTCCACAAGCTCATTAAGAAGGTGACTGAGGATATCGAAGAATTCTCGTACAATACGGCCGTACCCGCCTTTATGATTGCAGTCGGTGAACTGGCACAGCAGAAGTGTGTGAGTCGTGCAGTGCTCGAACAGTTGGTAGCATTGCTTGCTCCCTTTACCCCGCACATTTGCGAAGACCTTTGGCATACGCTCGGTCATGAGGGAACGGTTTGCGATGCTCCCTGGCCGGTATTCAACGAAGAGTATCTCAAGGAGTCAAGCCAGACGCTCAGCGTGTCGTTCAACGGTAAGACTCGTTTCACACTCGACTTTGATGCCGACGCAACGAAGGAAGCCATTCAGGAAGCTACACTCGCTTCGGAGCAGGCACAAAAGTACCTCGAAGGAAAGCAAATCGTGAAGATAATTGTGGTTCCCGGACGTATCGTCAACATCGTAGTGAAGTAAATCGCCCCGCTGGGATACAGTTATATAACAAGCTATCATGGCAAAAATCTTTAAGCTTTCCTTGATGCAGGATGTCCGTGATTACGTGACGATTACAATCGGACTCCTGATGTATGCAATCGGTTTTACCTGTTTCCAACTTCCTTACGAAATTGCCACGGGTGGTCTGGCTGGTGCAGGAGCCGTAATCTTCTATGCCACGGGATTTCCCGTACAGTATACCTTCTTTTTGGTCAACATCGTTTTGTTGATTATTGCAGTGAAGGTGCTCGGCTGGAAGTTTTGTGTCAAAACCATTTATGCTGTATTTGCGCTCACGTTCCTTCTCGGTGCAGCCCAGGAGGTGATGCGGGAGCTCGCTACGTTGCATCCGGAATGGTTCTCTTATGTCAATCCTAGTAGTGGCTTGCCCACTGTCGTGAAGAACAATATCTTCATGTCGTGTATCATTGGTGCAGCAGTTGAAGGTATTGGTATTGGTTTGGTCTTCCTGAGCAACGGTTCGACGGGTGGTACGGATATCATCGCATCGATTATCAACAAGTACAAGGATGTAACCTTGGGCCAGATGATGATGCTTTGTGACTTGGTTATCATTACCTCGTCTCTGTTTACTCCGAATGGAAGTCTTGACCGCTTGCTTTACGGTTACTGTACGCTGATTATTACCAACTTGTTGCTGGATTATGTGGTCGATCGCGGCCGACAATCTGTACAGTTCTTTATCTTCTCTCGCAAGTATGAAGACATTGCGACTGCCATTAGTGCGACACACCGCGGTGTGACCGTATTAGATGGCCAGGGCTGGTACACGAAGGAATCACGCAAGGTGTTGGTCGTATTGGCCAAGCGTCGTGAGAGCACCAACATCTTCCGTATTATCCAAGGCATCGACCCCTCCGCTTTCGTTTCGCAATCACGCGTTATCGGTGTGTTTGGTGAGGGCTTTGACCGCATCAAGGTGAAGGCTGAAAAAACGAAAGGCGATAAAGCCAAGTCTGTGAATACACAAGGATAGTCCCACGGACTATATGTATAAGGTAAAAATCGCTTTGCTGCGATTTCTTGAGTGCCCTGAGCCTCCTGATGCTTGGGGCACTCAATGTTTTTAAACGAAGGGGAGACCGCATACAGCAGGGCAACTTTCGTACAACCATTGTGCGACTCTTGACGAGTGTACTTTTACGAGAAGCCAGGGGGACAATCCTTCATACGAAATGACATTTCCTTGCCTCTCCAAATGCAGACTCTCCAATCCTTCTTTTCTCCATATTTCAACATCTTATCTCATCCCAATGAAATTAGTATTTGCAACTAACAACGCACATAAGCTCTCCGAAATCCGTGCCATCCTCGGAGATACCATCACTGTACTTAGTCTGGCGGACATCGATTGCCACGACGATATTCCCGAAACGGCGGATACCCTTGAAGGCAATGCTTTGATAAAGGCGCGCTGGGTCAAGGAACGTTATGGTTACGATTGCTTTGCAGACGATACCGGCCTGGAGGTGACCGCGCTTAACGGAGGTCCCGGGGTGCATACAGCGCGTTACGCTTATCCTGATCGACACGACCCCGTGGCGAACACCCAGAAATTGCTGCATGAATTGGAAAATAAAACCGACCGTACGGCACAATTTCGTACCGTTATCGCGTTTCTTGTAAACGGAGAGGAGCACCTCTTTGAAGGCATTGTGAAGGGCGAGATTGCTACGGAGGAACGAGGTACTGAAGGATTTGGTTACGACCCTGTCTTTATGCCCGAGGCAACGGGTAAAACCTTTGCCGAATTGGGTGTTGAGGCTAAGAATACCATTTCGCATCGTGCGCGAGCTGTCAAGAAGTTGGTAGAATATCTTCAGCAACATCCCTTAGCAGAGTAAGTAGTTCTACGCATTTGCCATAGGGGGAAACGAACCTCGCATGTTTGCTGGAGGTGAAATCTCTTCGGCACCATTTCTGCGGACATTCTACTCTCCTGTTTATTCCAATTGATGAATACTTCTGTATCCTCTATACCTTCTTCATCCAACCAAATTGGTGCATTGCGCTATTTACTTGCCTGTTCGATTGTGGTGCACCATGTCAACAGTTTGAGTGGGAGCCAGTGGCCTGTTTGGATAGACCCTTACACCGTGGTATCCCTCTTCTTTATGTTGAGTGGTTATTTTGGTTGGGTCAGTTGGTTACGTCGTCCCCATTTCCGCGAATTTGTGGTTCATCGGTTGCGCCGCCTTCTTCCGGCTTATTGGGCTGTAGTCCTGTTGGGAGCCATCGGATTGGTCAGTGTTTCCAGCCTTTCGCCTGGAGTTTATTTTACTTCTCCGCAGTGGTGGCGTTATGTAGGAGCTAATTTAGCTTTGCTCAACTTCCTGGAACCCACCTTGCCTGGTGTTTTCAGTCAGCATCTCGTGACAGCTGTCAATCCCGCGCTGTGGTTTGTCAAGCTCGAAGTGTTGTTTACCTTTCTGCTTCCTTTGTTAGCCCATGCTTGGAAGCGTTTGATGGGAGAACACCCAACATATTGGCGTGCTTCCTTTGCTCGGGGGCTCTGTTGGGGACTGGGTGGTGCATGCGTGATCATTCTATTATTGGGCGAAGCCCAAGTGTTACCCTTACCTGCTGTGGGGCTTCGCTATCTTGGTTATTTGCAACATTATTTGTGGGGAGTCGCACTCTATTTTTTGCTTCCGCGCATTCGTTTGACAGGCGCGGTCGGTTGTGGTTTATTGGTTCTTTTCCTTTTAAGTAGTTGGTCTGCCCCCTTTGCTCATACTGTAGGTTGGCTAGTTGTGTTGGCATTGGTGCTTCGACTCTTCTTATCAGATGGTCCGTTGCGATGCCTTAACCGTTCTAACTTATCCTATGGCATTTACCTCAGTCACTGTCCTTTGGTACAACTCGCTCTTGTCTGGTCACTGCCAGACTGGGGAGTATGGTTGATGGCATTCAGTAGTCTCGGGGTGGCCTATGGGCTTTATCGTGGAGTCGAAAGGCGTTGGGCTTGAAAGGCAGAGTCTCTATGCCCAACCTTGTCAAGCTATTTATTCTTTTACTCAATGAATATGAAACGAATCCTGTTATTCTTCTTCTTTCTGATTGGTATTGGGGTCGGACATCCCCTTCGTGCTGCTCAGTCGACTGAGGGGCTGTGGACCTATCACCTGTCTTACCAAAAGGCAGAACATATCGTAACGGCAGGCAACGTAAATTACTTCCTGTGTGAAGGCAACCTGATGAGTTATGATGTGGATGATCAGAGTATTCGCTTACTTGATAAGTTAAGCGGACTTTCTGACCGGGCTATTAGTCATATACAATGGTCCACGACAGAAAACTGTCTCGTCATTCTGTATAAGAACAACAATATTGACTTGCTTTACACAGATGGCGATGTTGTCAATATTCCGCAGATAAAGAATTACATGGAGCAGACCATTGAGGCTACCAACCTCAATGTCAACGGCGAGTGGGCTTGCATAGCGACGACACAAGGTGTAGTTGTCCTCAATCTCTCTCGGAGGGAAATCAAGGGCTACTATCTCTTGAATGAGAAAGTGAATGATGCGACAGTGGCTGGCAATGAAGTCTTTGCCAGTATAGCCAAGGCGATCTTAAAGGGAAAGTTGACCGACAACCTCTATGACAAGTCGCAATGGGAGAAATCCTTCTTGACAACAGCCAGTCGTTTCGTTTCGTTTGGGGATGCGGTTTATTTGATTGTGCCTAACATAGCGGGCTTTACAGAAGAAACAACGGGTCTTTGCTACATCAGTCCCAAGCAGGCAGATGGTTCGCGTTCGTTGACACGTGTTACCTATGTTCAATTGAATCAAGGTGCCGTTAATGGGAAGTACATTCAGTTTGCTGGAAGTGGTTATTTCATCACAATCAATCCCGAAAAGCCTTTGCAGGAAGAATTCCGCGTTAATGTGGGTCGACTCTTCCCGGAGGTTGGTCGTACATACGATGGTAGCTTTTGGATTGTCGAAGCGGATGGTCGTATTTCTAATTATCGTTTCAACGAAGCTACTTCTGAATTGGCAGAAACTGGGGTAGTTATTCCCCGTATCGGTCCGCATCGCGGATTAGCCAATAAGATTCGCTTCCAAAGCAATCAGCTTCTTGTCGCGGGTGGTAAGATGGACTATGCTACAGGACAAAATTATCCTCCCATGGCGGCAAGCTATGAGGACGGTAAGTGGACAGCCTTTCCCGAAACAGGCTTTACGCTCAATAACAATGCCCGTTTTCAGAATGTACTGTCCGTAGTGGTTGATCCGCAAGATAGCAAGCATCATTTCGTTTCGTGTACCTCGGGCTTGCTGGAGTTTCGTGACTTTCAGTTTGTAAAGCATTACAACTCTTCCAATTCTCCGCTCGAAATCGCTCCCGGTGGAAATGGAAGTCCTAACTATACGATTGTCGACGGCTTGAGTTTCGACTACGATGGTAATTTGTGGATGACTAACTATGAAATGGAGAAGGTCTTGAAGGTCCTCAAAAAAGATGGCAATTGGGTGGAAATCAACGATCCCGCCTTTGCCTACGCTTCTACTCCCGATAAGACCTTGGTAGACAGCAAGGGGCGCGTATGGGTTGCTTCTCGTCGAACCACTCCGATTGCATCGGGACTTTATGGTCTGGATGTAAACGGTACACTTGATCAGCGTGATGATGACCGCTCCAATTTCCGTAGTACGGTACTCAATGAGGATGGTCGTACGTGTGATTTGCAGGAAGTAAAGGACGTACGCGAGGATAAGAACGGGCAAATTTGGTTTGGTTGCCTTTCGGGGGTTTATGTGATTCAACGGCCCGATGAATGGTTCTCAGGTGACTTTATGGTGACGCAACCCAAGGTGCCGCGCAACGATGGTACGAATTATGCCGACTATTTGCTGACGGGAATTGATGTAACAGCTATTGCTGTTGACGGAGGTAACCGTAAATGGTTGGGTACGATGGGTTCAGGTGTTTACTTGGTCAACCCGGATGGTTCCGAAGTCTTGGCTCATTACACCGAGGCAAACTCTCCGTTGCTCTCTGACGAAATCAATAGCATGGCCATCAACGAAGAAACGGGTGAACTCTTCATTGCTTCCAATGCGGGTATCTGTTCGTTTCGCACGAATGTAACCAGTTCGCACGAAACGCTTGCTGAAAGCAATGTCAAAATCTTTCCCAACCCTGTTCGTCCAGAATATTCGGGTAATGTAACGATTGCCGGTTTGACCGAAGGTGCAGAAGTTAAAATACTGAGTACAGGTTCGCAACTCGTAGCCCGTGGCAATGCGGTCGGAGGTAGTTTTGTGTGGGATGTATGCCAGACCACTACGGGCCGTCGGGTTGCTCCCGGTGTCTATTATGTGATGGTTGCAACACACGATGGTAAGAAGAGTGTCGCAGGTAAAATCGTGGTCATTTAGTTCATGCAAAACCTGTGTTTATTTGGGTCGAAAGGGAGTAGAATGCTTGATTCTATGCATCTTTGGCACAGGAAGACTCTTTTTTAAGTTCTGAGAAGGAAAAAAGGAAAGAAAAGTTTGTATGAACGAATGCCTTCTCCTATATTTGCCTGCAAATAACGCGTTTTTGAGCCTCTTTTAAACCTGATAAGTGGAGGCGATAACGCACATTTATCCGCAACAGGATTTTATAATAAGTTACACATATAATATTTCAAACAATGAATAAGACCGATCTCGTAAATGCCGTTGCAGCTGCAGGCTTGACCAAGGTAGACTCTAAGAAGGCAGTAGACGCTGTGCTCGACGCTATCGCAGATGCGTTGAAGGAAGGTGACAAGGTTGCACTTCTTGGCTTTGGTACGTTCTCTATCAGCGAACGTCCCGCTCGTACGGGTATCAACCCTGCAACGAAGGAGAAGATTCAGATCGCTGCAAAGAAGGTGATTAAGTTTAAGCCCGGTGCTGAATTGGCAGAAGGTATCAACTAATTTCTCTTAGCGTATAAACGCACGGAAGGTGGGAAAACGGTAGTGTCGCTACTGTTTTCCCACCTTTCCTTTTTCGAGACTTTTGTTATCGGCCTAAGAGTAGGCTATCCTTATTCAGAGTGCACGGCACGGCTCAGAATGCGTGCTACAAGCCAGCGTGGCGCAATACGAAGGAGCGGAGCTAAGAGTGCCCAGCGGGTCGTTATGGTGGCAATCGAACGGCGACGATCGATGGCGCGAAGCAGGGCATGAACGGCTTTTTCCGTGGGAAGAACCCAGAAGAGCTGTTCCGGATGAGCAAGCAGTGGTGTGTCAACAAACCCTGGACGAAGGTCGGTAATGGTGATGTGCCGGAGCTTTTTGGCAAGCACGCGTTGGCGGAGTGATTCCAGGTAATGGGCTTGAAAAGCCTTGGTAGCGGCATAGGCAGGGGCAGGAGCGAGTCCTCTGTTTGCCGCAAAAGAAGTGATAGCTGCCAGTTGTCCATACCCTTGACGACAAAGTACATTGTATGCCCAGTCTATACAGGCAGTCCATCCCATGACGTTAGTCTGTAAGGTGGGTAGTTCTTCTTCGTAATGGATGTTTGCAGTCATTTTTCCAATGCCAGCACAGTGTAGGTAGAGGTCTACCTTTCCTCCCAGTTGTTGGAGCAAATTCTCCAGTTGTTGCGGAGCCTCCGATTGTCTCACATCGATACAGGCAAGAGCTACCTGATGAGGGAGTTTCGCAAGTTGAGCTAATTGTTCAAGCGGTTCCGTACGGCGGGCGGCAAGTCCCACCTTCCATCCGCGCATCAGGTAATGTTGAGCCAGTGCATAACCTAATCCAGAACTGGCACCTAGAATGAGAACGGTCGACATAGAAGAATAGAGTTGAGAAGTTGAGGGTAAGGGCTTATGAGTTGCAGGAGACTAGGAGTAGCTCCTTGTGATTCCCCCACCGAAACAAAAACAGGAAGCAGTTCCGTGCATGGTTCTGCTTCCTGTTTTGACTATTACAGAGAGAAGTGTGGAGTCTTTACGCTTTTGTTAGAAACCATTTGCTCAAGTATTTGACCGAATACCATACACAGACAAAACCTACGACGAGGACGGTCGACAGTACGAGGAGCACATCCGTGAAGTGAATGCTGACGGGGTAGCTGTCAATGATGAAGCTACCCGACGAGGTTCCCAGTTTTATCAGTCCGAAGGTTTGTTGTAACCAACAAAGACCAATGCCCAAAAGACCACCCGCCGCTGCACCCAGAAGCGCAATCAATCGGCCTTCGTAAAGGAAGATGCGGAATATCAAATGGTCGGAAGCGCCGAGGTGGCGGAGCGTTTCCATGTCATTACGCTTGTCAATCATTAGCATCGATACCGAACCGATGATATTGAAACAGGCAATGAGCAAGATAAACGTCAGAAAGAAGTAAGCCATCAGCTTTTCGATGTTCATCATGTTGAATACATCTTCCTGCTGTTCGAGTTGGTCGAGCACACGAAAACGGTTGCCCGCCAACTTTCGCATATCTTCTTTTACTTCTTCGAGGTCCACACCTGGTTTCAGTTTCAGTTCCAGGCTCGTGATGCGTTGAGGCTGTTCGAAGAGCTCCTGTACGAAGTCCAATGAGGTCAGCATCAGCGTTTCGTCATACTTCCGTTGGTTCACATCAAAACAAACATTTGATGCGGCCAAGTCTCCCACGTTGAAACTTTCAGCCGGATTGGTCAAATTTATTTTTTCCCCCTTTCGCGGCGCACAGATTTGCAACGTGCCGAAGTTAATGCCCCCCATGGCAGAGGCGAGTCCGATGCCTGGGATGCCGTAATGCACCCCCGTTTGTTCGGTTCGGTACGTTCCTTCTCCATAGAGGATGGAACGGATACCCGTCACCTTGTCAAAGTTACGATCTACTCCTTTCAAAGAGATGACCGTGGGACGGCCTTGAAAGAGTATCAGCGCGTGATCCTCCAGTGTTTCGGAGGCCACTTCCACAGCAGGATGTGCTTTCAGCAGGCAGAGCACACTGTCTTGCGTGTCGATAAATTTTCCCTGATTCGCTACCACCTCAATGGGCGGGTCGATAGCGGTATAAAGGCTTCCGAAGAGGTCGCGGAAGCCATTAAATACCGAGATGGTGCAGAGTAGGGCAGCTGTGCCAAAGGCCACTCCCACCACCGAAATACAGGAAATGATATTGATGGCTCCAATCTTCTTGCGCGAGAAGAGGTAACGTCGCGCCATGAAGAGTGGCAGGCGCAGACGACTAAGCATGTGGCGTCTCTTCGGTTGCGTCTGTTTCTGTTGCTGCCGTTGAGTTGGCAGTGTCCGTCTTCAGCAGTTCGTCGATGTGATCGAGGTAATCCAATGAATCGTCAATGAAGAACTTCAAGTCCGGGATGATGCGCAACTGATGACGTACGCGGCCGCCCAGTTCGTAACGAATTTGGCGGGCATTGGCATTGATGTTGCTCAAAATCTCTTGTGCCTTTTCCGAAGGGAAAATGCTCAGATAGCCGCGGGCAATGCTCAAGTCGGGGCTGACGCGCACCGCGCTCACACTGACCAAGACGCCGTGTGTAGCTTGGGTTTGCTTCTGAAAGATGTCACTCAGTTCCTTTTGGATGAGTCGGGATATTTTCTGTTGTCTGGTTGTTTCCATAAAGCTAAAAATAAAAGAAGAAGTGCACCGCAATGAGTGCGGTGCATTCAGATTATTCAATGTGTTGTGTAGCCCACTCCAAGTACTGTTTATCAGCCGTTTCCGTGAGGTAAGGCATCAAAACTTCGCGTACGAGGCCGTGGTAGTAGTTGATTTGTGCCACCTCCTGATCCGTCAGCAGGGAGAAGTCCACAGGACGCAGGTCGTAGGGGCAAAGTGTCAGTTGGTCGAAGTAGCAGAACTCGCCAAAGGGGGTTTTCGACCAAGGAAGGCAAACCATCACATTTTCAATGCGCACGCCAAATTTACCTTCTACGTAGATACCCGGTTCGTTGGTAACGACAATACCTGGTTTGAAGGGAATCACCGTGTCGGGACGAACTTCCTTGCGAATCTGCATCGGACCTTCGTGTACGCAGAGATGCATGCCCACACCGTGTCCGGTGCCATGACCGAAGTCATAACCTACGTTCCAAAGCTCCTGACGGCAGATAGCATCAAGTTGCACACCCGAGATGCCTTCGGGGAAGATGGCACGAGCCAATGCCAAGTGCGCTTTGAGTGCATACGTATAAGCCTGGCTCTCTTCGCGTGTGACGGGACCTAAAGCAATGGTACGTGTGATATCCGTGGTGCCACATTGGTACTGACCGCCGCTGTCGAGGAGCAACAAACCCTTAGGTTGCAGTTTGGCTGCCGAATCCACTTCAGGTTCGTAGTGTACCACTGCCCCGTTGGGACCATAAGCAGCAATCGTCGTAAAGCTCGGTTCGATAAACTTATCGCTCTTCGCTCTCAATTCCGTGAGGCGTGTCGCAATGTCCATTTCCGTGAGCACCATGCCCTCAATCTGCATGGCCTGTTCCAGTTCACGCAGGAAGGTCACCATCGCAACACCGTCCAGAATCATCGCTTCGCGGATGCTTTCTTGCTCCTTGTCCGTCTTGATCATGCGCAGTTGGACAATCGGAGAAGGTATCGCTAAACCGTTGGTCGCACGGTCCAGAATCATCTGCGTCACCGTGTCCGGGTCATACATACAAGTGGCACTGACGTTGTCCATCGCCATTTCGTAGGGCAAAACCTTTACTTCATTCTTGTCCAGGCTGGCGCGTGCCTCTTCCGTCAAGGTCTCCTGATGTGTGAAGAGCGTGAAGGAGTTATCTGCCGCCCGGTAAAGCAGGTAAGCAAAGAAAACCGGCGTATAGGGAATGTCGTGACCTCGGAGGTTAAGGATGTAGGCAATGTCGCACAAATCGTTGAAGAGGTAGTCGCGGTCGGGTGCCATGGCACGGAGTCGCTTCGCCACCTTGTCGAGTCCCGACTTAATAGGGGTGCCAGTATAGCGTTTGGCCATACGTTCGATAGGTTGCGGAACAATGGCCGGGCGGTCTGTCCAGATCGTGTCAAAGGCATCGGGAGCAGAGCACAGTTTCACGCGACAATCAGCCGCAGCCTGAATCATGCTCAGCGTTAGCATCGATTCACAGCAGTGCGCCACAACTCCTTCAGGTTGGAGATTGGCAAGTTTTTGTCCTATCCAGAACCAGGGCGAGATGTGCTTGTCATCCTTGGCATCCTTCATCAGTTTGATGCTGGTAAAGCCGATTTGCTCTTGCGCCTGGAGCGTATAGCGCGAGTCCACCCAAAGGGCGGCATCGTTGTAGGTTACAATGAGCAAACCCGCCGAACCCGTAAAGCCACTCAGCCATTCGCGACACTTGAAGTGGTCGTGAACAAATTCATTGTTGTGCGGGTCGACAGTCGGAACGACGTAAGCCAGGATATTGCGTTCCTTCATCCATTGGCGGAGATCCGTCAGACGGTTCTCAATCACCATCATCGCATCGAGCTTATTATCTGTTTCTTGCATACATTTCAAGGATTGGGGCCTTGCATTGCTCCTTCAAGTCTTCAGGGAGTTCGATGCTCGGCCATTCATACTTCAAGCAATTATAGATTTTCTCAAGCGTAATAAGGCGCATGTAGTTACAGTTGTTGCAACCGCAAGAAGCCTCCTCGGGCGGAACGGGGATAAAGGCCTTGCCGCTGCATTGCTTCTGCATCTGGTGCAGAATGCCGCTTTCGGTAGCTACGAGGAAAGTGGTTGCATCCGACTGGATGGCATAGTTAAGCAAGGCGGCAGTCGAACCGACACAGTCAGCCAACTTCACCACCGCACCATTACATTCGGGGTGAACAAGTACTTTGGCTTCGGGATAGATTTCCTTGAGTTGGATGAGCTTGTCGACCGAGAAGCGTTGGTGTACGTGGCAAGCCCCCTGCCAAAGCACCATATTGCGTCCCGTTACAGAGTTAAGGTAGCCGCCCAAGTTGCGGTCGGGACCGAATATCAGTTTCTGATCCTTGGGGTAGGATTCTACGATCTTGCGGGCATTGCTTGACGTTACGAGCACATCGCTCATTGCCTTGATTTGGGCAGAGGTATTGACGTAACTGATAACTTTATGGTCGGGATGTTGTGCTTTGAAGGCTGCAAATTCCTCGGGTGGACAGCTTTCAGCGAGTGAGCAGGTCGCGTTAAGGTCAGGGAGTAACACCAGGCGGTCGCCAGCCAATACATTGACCGTTTCAGCCATGAAGTGTACGCCACACATGATGACAATGTCCGACTGCAGATTTTTAGCCTGATCGGCGAGTGCCAGACTGTCGCCTACGAAGTGGGCAATGTCCTGCACGTCACTATTCGTGTAGTAATGCGCGAGGATGGTGGCATTCTTCTCCTTGCACAAGTCTTTAATGGCTTGCTTCAGGTCTATGTCTTTCGGAAGCGGCTCGTTAACGTAGCCGGCTTCAATCCAGGATTGTTTCGGTTCTGTCATGATCTTGTTTGGAATAATGGTTTGACGGCGACAAAATTACAGATAAGATTTTGTTAGTAAAAGCCCGAACTCACTTTAGGTTCTTTCTATAAGGCTCTGTGTATCTATTGAGTGTTTTTGAATCTCTTTGAAAAGGGGAAACGCGGATTTTATAGCTTGATGTTCCTTTCCGTTCTTTCCGTGTCTTCCGTGATTCTTTTTTCTGACCACGGAACTCCCGGAACTTACGGAACTCTCTTTTTCCGTTCCTTCCGTTTCTTCCGTAGTTCTCTTTTTCCTCTCGGGTAGATTGCGACAAAACCCGATGAGGCCGCAACACCGAAACGGACTTTGCCGTAACTTTGCGCGTCAAAAAATAATAGCAAGCAATGAAAATCATACATACCGCCGACTGGCATCTCGGTAATGTCTTTCATGGGCATCACCGTTTGGGCGAACACCGCCATTTCTTGCGCTGGCTCTTGAGTATGCTCAAAGCCGAACAGGCTGATGCGCTGATTGTGGCAGGCGACATATTTGATTCGCCCAATCCCTCTGCCAGTGCCGAAGAATTGCTGTACGACTTCCTGCACGAGGCAACAGAGGAAATGCCCGGATTGCAAATCATCTTGATTGCCGGCAACCACGACAGTGCCAGCCGCTTGGAGGCACCTGCCGCCCTGCTCAAGACGCACAATATCTATGTGCGCGGCCTTATCCGTGAGGTAGAGGGCAAGGACGGAACCCCCGATTTCGACCACTATCTGTTACCGTTGGCCACGCGTAATAGCTCCGAGGCAGTCTGCGTCTGCATGGCGCTACCTTACCTGCGGGGAGGCGACTATCCGGCAGGTCAAACACCCGCCGAAGGACTTCGTTATTATTTTACCCAGATGCAACAGCGTTTCCGCAAGAGCGATTTCAAGAAACTCCCGTTGCTTGCTGCCGCCCATTTCTATGCCGCAGGAGCTGAAGTCTGTGAGTCAGAGCATTCCGAGCGGTTAGTCATTGGTGGGCAAGATTGTGTCGACGCTTCCGTCATCGGCGATAAAGTGTGTTATACCGCCTTAGGACATATCCACCGGGCTCAGCAAGTAAAAGGCGGAACCCACGTATGGTACGCCGGCAGTGCTTTGCCCATGTCCTTTTCCGAACAGCATTACCAGCACGGCGTCAAGTGTCTGACGCTTGACGAAAGTGGAGTGGCCGAGGTGCGTACCTTACCCTATACGCCCTTGCGCCGTCTGCAAGTCATCAGCGGACAGCAAGGACAGGGTGCGACTCCCTCCGAAGTGAAAGCAGCCATATCCCTGTTGCCCGAACGTCCGTCCGAGTGGAACGATACAGAGGTCGACAATTGGCCTTACCTCGAAATCCGTCTGCGTGAGACCCAACCCGAACCTGGACTCATGCACGAAGTCATGCAGTTACTGGCCGACCGCGCCGTTCACTTCTGCCGCATGGTACGCTTGCGTCCCGAGGAGAAGACTCACGAACCAAGTGCCTGGGGCAAGGAGAGTGGTAGCGAAA
>OFRY01000151.1_pt1 | contig 52555 bp, 48 predicted proteins | sample 1543171 | NCBI WGS metagenome assembly OFRY01 (sample SAMN04209240, study PRJEB22552) | human gut metagenome | biome: gut; material: feces | host: Homo sapiens | place: USA: Oklahoma | reverse complement strand
GCAGTATTGTAAATCTGTTGTTTCATTGTCAGTTATCCTCCTTTATAACTAACCCATGTTTACAATACCTGCTTGCAAGTAAAGTATAACATGGGTTATTTTTCACATTCAATCTATTTCTTACAACTGCACCGAATTTATGCGATTGTCTGCTTTGCCTTTTCAAGCATAACATCAGTCAGAAGTTCTTCCATTGTCTTTCCCTTTTCAGAAAAATGCTCTTTTACAACAATCTTTGTTTTTCCTCTGTTGCCAATGCCACGCTTATTATTTGTCTTTTCTTGCCTTGTTTTTACAATATCAGCAATAACACATACCCCCCTTTCTGTAAAAATCTTTTCTAAACAATTCAATGGCATTTGTCATAGCCCACAGGAGTTCCACCTCTGCATAGTTCTTATGTAGCCGTACCCATTGCGTGCGACGCTCTGAACGCTCAAGCTGTGGCTGTACGGGAGTATCATTATCAGACAGGACAGGTCATGGCGATAAAAGAGGACAAATCTTTTACAGGAACACAAATAGGTTATCGCTCGCTTTTGCTGGAGAAAGGTCATGGCGTATCTGTTTCAACGGCTCGCTGTCTGTCTAAGGTATTGAATTGCTTTATTCAGTTGTCAAAGAACATGAAAGAAGAAAATCGTCTTTCCTATATACCGCGTTGGAAAAGAGCAAAAGCGTAACCAATACTCAAAACTTTTTTCTTTTTCTGTACCATATAGGGAAAGAAAATGTCATTCTGCTAAGTTGATGATGAAAAGATTTCTTTTCACACCCTAACTACCCATGAAACATCGTTACTGCCAACTATGGAATGAAAGATTTTCTTTGCTCCATATAGGGAACGGCAACTACCAAATGTTAAGTTGAGAATGAAAAGATTTTCTTCTTTTCGCATAACACTGTCCACTAATCATGAATTTCCGTCATGTTTCTCAAAAAAAGTTTAGATTTTCTCAACTTCCACTCCATATAGGGACAGCAAGCCTCGATTTAATGAGTAATTTTGAAAAAAAGTTAGATTTCCTTTTCTTGCACCATATCTGTACGCTAGTTGATGTTTTGTTGCAGATTTTTTGAAGAAATTAAAAAATACCGTCACTCCCTTGTGGAACAGCGGTATCATTCTCAATCATATCTGCTATGTCTGTTGTCATTTGTTTAATTTTTAATTCCTGCTTTTCTGTTAGTCTTGTATGTCTGTCGATTTCTTCCAGATAATTTGCTCCTGTTTTCTTTTCAATCTCTTTTATCATCAATAAAGAGGGCATGACCTGTCTTTCTAACCAGCGTTTTGTTTTATCCATATTGACAGCAACAGGCGTCATAATAAACGGAAGTGAGGTCGTTACATTATCTAAAAATATATCCCATAAAATATAATCGGGAAAATCTATCTGTGTGAGGATAAGGCTTGCTATGGTCTGTTCGGGATTTCTTGAAAAAACAAGTTGTTCTATCGTTTGTTCTGCTTTTCCACTTTTTAAACGAATTTCAAATCGGTTCTTAATGTCTGTTTTTATACCTTTGCTTTTTTGTTCCTTTTCTTTTTCATACAAGCAAAAGTAAATAGAACTATTCTTTGAACCGATATAAAAAGTTTTTGCAGTATCTCCATGTGTACCCGATAATTTTCCGCTGTCTACTGCTTCATGGGTTCTTGAACGTTTCCATACCTTGTTGGCATAATAACGTTCCCTTAGAATTTCTATATCCAGCAATCCGCCCATATCATTGACCGCCAAATCTATGCGTTTAAAAACACCTTGATAATCTATACAACTGCTTAAAAAGTAATACCAGTCTATCCCTCTTGCCTGTAAAACATATTCCAAGTTTCGACACCCCATACCTCTTAATTCCAATAAAACACCCATAGAACTATCTTTAGAAGCATTTACACTAATATCCCCATAGATATACTGTTCTTCATAACCAAACATTCCGTAATCTTCATGTATAAAATATTCGCTTTTCATTGCCAGTACATTTTTTATAATTTCCAATGCGTCTGTGGTAGGAAAACGAACACGCAGATAGTCAATCGTTAAAGTGAAAGGCTGTGTACAATTACAATAATCAAGATAATGTAAAAGTATATGTTTCATTTCTTTACTGGCTTTTGTTTTTCCGTTTTCAATTTCATTTAAGTTCTGCCTGCTAATTTGCAATTCCTGTGCCAGTCGTGATTGCGAATAATCACAGGCATTTCTCTTTTGCTTTAATGTTTCAATAAATTCTATATCATTCATGCTTCATTCCTCCAATCAAAAAAGGCATATACTCATAGGAGCATACACCTTGTATCTTATATTTATTTTCTATTGATATGCTGTTTTAGACCTGTCGGGTAAAAAGAATATGGTGTGAAGTGAAATAAGTTCTTATAACCTTATAAATCGTTGCATATCAGCAGTTTTGTATTTATTTTTTCTCTTGTCTTTTGTAATAGTACCCCCCTGTTAGATAACGGGGGCTTTATGGCTCGCTGACGCTCGCCCCACCGTCAGAGTGAACCAGCCGTTTGCCAGCAAAACTGGCATGGCTTGATGTCTTACGACCGCCACCACGTCTGGATCACTCCGGCGGTGTTGCTGTCTTGCCTACCATTTCCTCATTTTCCGTGTACTTATATCCAACACCTCTGACAATGACGATATAGCGTGGTCTGTCCGGCTCCGGCTCAATCTTCTTTCTTAATTTTCGTATGAATGAAGTCAGATTATTAGGGTCTGCCGGATAGTCATATCCCCATACATTTTCATAAATCTGTTCTTTGGTAAAAACCTGCTCCTTATGAGAAATGAGAAAATAAAGTATATCAAACTCTTTTGCTGTAAGCTGTATGATATTGCCTGTTTTGTGTGATACAGTACGAGTAAAAGGATTGATTATAAAATCTGTCCTGTCTTGTTGTATATAAGCAGGAGTGGTACATATCTTTTTCGATAGCCATTCAACTGTTTGCTGGAAATAATGTTCTTCATTATCCCAAAATTCTGCTACTAATATCTTCCCATAGTATCACCTGCGCTTTTAAAGATTATTTTTCAAATATCAAATCAATTCTTCTAAAACCGCCATGTGCATCTATTAAAGTAGGAATAAAACCAACATAGGAATATCCCTCTTTAGCATATTTGTTGATTATTTCTTTTGGTTCAGAAGCAGAATGGAATAGCACACCTTTTGCCTCAAATTTCACTTCTACATACTTATATTCTTTCATAATCATCAATACCGCCTTTCAATTATCTAAATGTTTTTCTAATTTCTTCTAATTCTTCTTCGTTTTCAACCCAATTTTCTGCATATCCACATGAACAACAAACATAACGTATTACAGGGATTTTCCCAAATAGCGTATAAGTGCTTGTGTAAATATTATTTCCGCTGGCATGGCGGTTAGGGTTATCTGGAATACGAACAATATCGGTTGAGCCACATTTAGGACATGATTTAGTATTTTTCATTTATATTCTCCTCACAACAGCAATTATTTTTTGTTACGTTTGATAAAAAACCAATATGCAAATACAATCAAGGCAAGAACACATAAAATACTATCCATGAAATCACCCACTTTATATACCTTTCTTTTTATCCTCTTTTTTCTTTTTGCGTTCCTTATATATCTTATTCCTTAAAGGAATACCACCGCACAGCAGTAGTACAACAGCCAATATTGTAAAGTCCATATGATTGCTCCTTTTTAAAATTCTTTTTTGTTCATAATTGACAAACTGATTTTCATTGAAACCAATAACATCAACAAAGCGATAATAATTGCAATAGCGATAAGAACTCCCATGCTTACAGTTGGCATATTATCTAACAGACTAACTAAATCAATATTGAAAATGGCTTCTGCTCCTTTCACGATAACGAGAGTGATTACTGCCAGACCGCCAAATGCACCAATCATAGCAATTCTTCCTTTATCTCCACCGAATTTTAGCTGAAAAGGAAGCATGATTGCTTGAACGACAATCATAATAGGTAAAATCATCAATGAACTCTGTACTAAGTCTGTAATAGGTAATGTATCTTTCAATACAGTTGTAATTATTCCTAAAACAGTTGCCAAAACCCAAGCCATACACCCCAATAATAGACCAAGAAAGTATTTTTCACTCACATAATGATTACGTGTAATAGGTAATGTAAACAGAAACGCATTTCCATTATCAAAATCATCATAACTGATTGTGCTTACTGTAAAAAGTGATACAATGAAACTCAGAAAACCTAATGGGAATATCACATCATCAGTAAATATCATCATTCCGATTACAATCGCCAAAATGAGCAACAGAAAATTTTTCTGTAACATCATCAATTTCAAATCTTTTACGAATAAGCCTTTCATTGTTCTGTCCCCCTTATCATCATGGTAATGACTTCATCTATTGTACCTTTTTCAATGGCAATTTTAGGATAATTCTCCATATAATACTGTTTCTGATTTGTCAGACAGCTATATCCATATGTTTCTTTTTTGGAACGCAATATAAACTGTTTATCCAGCTTGCTGTATTGTTCTGCGTCTACTTTTAATAAAGCATAGTCACTAAGAAGAACGTCCGTATCTTCATGCAGAATAATTTTTCCGTCATGTATCATATAAAGGTCATCACATAGCGACTCCAAATCACTGGATATATGAGAGCTGATTAAAATGGAGCGTTCTTCATCTTTTTCCAGAAATTCTCTTAACATTTCAAGCAATTCGTCTCTTGCGATTACATCTAAACCTGCTGTCGGTTCGTCCAGTATCAGCAGTTTTGCATTGTGTGAAATTGCAACCAGCACTTTTAATTTTGCTTTCATTCCTGTTGAAAATTCTTTTATCTGTTTATTCATAGGTAGTTGAAATTTCTGTACCTGTTCTATAAATAGTGATTTGTCGAATTTTGAGTACATATTCTGCAATATAGGGATAATATCTTTTATCTTCAGATACCCACTAAAACCAGAATCCGACAATACTACACCCAATTCCTCTTTATCTTTTGCTGTGAAGTCTTTTCTGTCCTTTCCAAGTATGGTAATATTTCCGCCGTCAGTTGAAATCAAACCTAATATCGCCTTAAATGTTGTGCTTTTTCCAGCACCATTTTGTCCAATCAAGCCTGTTACACATCCAGACATAAGCTCTAATGAACAATCAAGAGAAAAATTATCATAATGCTTTTTCAAGTGTTCAATTTTTAACATACATCAACCCTCCAATATCAACTCAAATAAACTTTTTATATCTTCATCACTAATACCACATCGTCTGCCTTTTTGGATAGCCTGCTCCAAATCCGCTTCCAATTCTTTTTTCTGTTCTTCCAAAAGCAGTTCTGTATTTGTAGCCGCTACATAAGTGCCTTTTCCATGTACTGTAACCGTAAAACCCTCACTTTCCAAATTGTCGTAAGCTTTTTTTACAGTTAAAGCACTTATTTTTAGTTCCTTAGAAAGTGTACGGACAGATGGAAGATTGTCGTTTTCCTTTAGTTCCCCGTTGCGTATGAGCATTTTAATCTGGTCAACAATCTGTTCATATATGGGAACCATTAGGGAAGTATTGATTATAATTTTCATTCTTTATATCCTTCCTTCTTTTCTTGATAACAGTATATAACAGTTACAAACTGTTGTCAAGTGTTATATAGTGTTTATTTTAAATTTTCTTTTGAAATTAAAAACATGCAAATCAATATAGAAATGCATGTTAAAAAATATAGTATTCTATTGTAATTCCTTTAACGCAAGCAGGTGTTTCATGGATTGTTTCTAATATCCTTTTGTTGGGGAAACTCCCGTATCCGTTCTGGATATGAGCCTTGCAAGAATTGGAGAATTGTAATCCTTGCTTTATGGAATGGAATTTTCTGATGTGTCAGTTCCTCGATTATAATTGCGACACTGTCATATGGAGTGATTCCCATATCTGCGACCATATATAATGCCACTCCCATAGATGCCATCAGCTGAGCAAGCAGCAGTGCAAGGATACGCAGTGGCAGATTCATCTGAATCTGCACTACATCATTCGCTACATAACAAATAAAGTCTGCAATGTATCCGACAAGAATGCAAAGAAAGTAATCAAGAGTATGTTTAAAAATGTGGCAGACGGGAAAGACGTTGTTGTAACATTTCAGAATTAGAAGAAAATTAGATGAGAAGAGGCAAATTGTAGTAATTGGCATTTTATGAGCCGAAAAAGTATGTTATAATTATCAATTGAGAATAATTAACAAAAGGGAAATGGGTATGAAAAAAAAGGAAATAAATTATCAATTACTGATAAGAAGAATATGTCTTATCGTACTTGATATCATATGTATTATCGCAGCATCAATTCTGGCATTACTGACACGTTTTGAGTTCGATTTCAGCCAGATTCCGAAAGAATTCTTAAAAGTAATCTATAAATACGGACCATTCACCATAGTCATAACATTAATTATATTTTCACTTTTCCGTATCTACAGTAGTTTATGGGAGTACGCAGGGATTGAAGAAGTATTCAGTCTGATCGCAGCCTGTCTTGCGGCGGCCGTAGCGAAGATTGTCATCATCTCATTTACATGGAGCGTTATGCCAAGAAGCTGGTATGTACTGGATACAATTTATCTGATGATCCTGATCGGGGCAACAAGAGTATCTTACCGACTGATACGTCTGCGCAGACAGAACCGTACATTCCCATGGTCAAAGAGAAAGAAAGTCATGATCATCGGCGGAGGAGAGGCCGGAAGAAGTCTGATCACAGAGATTCAGAACAGTAAATATCTGGATCAGAAGGTTGTCTGTATCATAGACGATGATCCGTATAAGATTGGAAGATATATTAAGGGAGTCAAGGTTGTCGGCAATCGGAACAATATCAAGAAAAGCGTCAAGAAATACAATGTCCAGCAGATCATCCTGACGATGCCATCGGCAAATGCAGCAAAGATCAGACCAATCGTGGAGATCTGTCAGGATACAAACTGTGAACTTATGATCCTGCCGGGAGTATATCAGCTGGTCAACGGAGAGGTCAAGGCAAGTAAACTGCGTCCGGTGAATATTGATGACCTTCTGGGAAGAGATGAAGTCCATGTCAATCTGAACGAGGTCATGGATTATGTATCAGGAAGAGTGATCATGGTAACCGGCGGCGGAGGTTCGATCGGAAGTGAATTATGCAGACAGATCGCAAAGCACAGCCCGAAGCAGCTGATCATCTTCGACATCTATGAGAACAATGCATATGATATCCAGCAGGAATTGTTAAGGGAACAGCCGAAGCTTGACCTGGTGGTGCTGATCGGTTCTGTACGTGATGAGAACCGTATCAACAGTATCTTCGAACAGTACCGTCCGGAGATCATCTATCATGCGGCAGCACATAAGCATGTGCCGCTTATGGAGGGCAGCCCGAACGAGGCTATCAAGAATAATGTCCTCGGAACTTATAATATGGTCAGAATGGCAGATAAATGGAATGTTAAGAGATTTGTACAGATATCTACAGATAAGGCTGTCAACCCAACGAATATCATGGGAGCTTCCAAGAGAATCTGTGAGATGATCATACAGACTTATAATAAAGAATCGAACACAGAATATGTAGCAGTGCGGTTCGGTAATGTACTTGGAAGTAACGGAAGTGTTATTCCGTTATTTAAAAAACAGATTGCAGAAGGAGGACCGGTAACCGTCACACATCCGGAGATCATCCGCTACTTTATGACGATTCCGGAAGCGGTATCACTGGTACTTCAGGCAGGTGCCTATGCCAAAGGCGGAGAGATCTTCGTCCTGGATATGGGAGAACCGGTAAAGATCCTTGATCTTGCAAGGAATATGATCCGGCTGTCAGGCTATAAAGTCGATCAGGATATCAAGATTGAATTCACGGGACTGCGTCCGGGAGAAAAATTATACGAAGAACTTCTGATGGACGAAGAAGGTATGACGGATACACCGAATAAGCTGATACATATCGGACATCCGATCGATGTAGATGAAGTCAAGCTCGCACATGCACTCAGAGTCCTTGAGAGCGCAGCACAGAATGAGACCGATGATATGCGTCTGATCGTGGAAAGCATCGTTCCGACCTATCATCCAAAATTAAATAAATCAACACAATAGAACCAGAGAATACAGGAGGCATAACAGATATGTTCAAAGAGGATCATTTGTCTTTCAGACAAAGGAAATATATGAAGGTTAAGAACATAATAGGAAGAGCTCTTGGAGGGATCGGTCTGGTGGTATTATCACCCGTCTATCTGGCAATTATTGTGGCGATCAAGAAAGAAGACGGGATTACAGCTCCTGTCTTTTTTTCGCAGAAAAGAGTAGGAATCCATAAGGAATATTTTAACCTGTACAAATTCCGCTCCATGCGCACAGATACGCCGCACGATAAGCCGACACACCTTCTGGAGAACCCGGATCAGTACATAACAAAAGTAGGACATTTCCTGCGGAAATCATCACTGGATGAACTTCCGCAGCTTTGGAATATTGCCAGAGGAGATATGGCCGTGATCGGACCGAGACCGGCACTGTGGAATCAGGATGATCTGATCGCAGAACGTGACAAGTACGGTGCTAATGATGTAAAACCGGGACTTACCGGATGGGCACAGATCAACGGAAGAGATGAACTTGAGATCCCTGTCAAAGCCAGACTGGACGGCGAGTATGTAAAAAAGATGGGGCCGCTTATGGATATCCGTTGCTTTATCGGAACGGTATTCTCCGTGCTTCGAAGTGACGGAGTCGTAGAAGGCGGAACCGGAGCAAAGAAGAAACTTATGGTCATCACCAATCATTCTTATATGCTGTGGCAGTTCAGAAGAGAATTGATCGGGAAACTTATGGAAGATTACGACGTGATCATCAGTACACCATTCGTAGGACATGAGGATGATTTTAAAGCAATGGGATGTACGATGATCGAGACGGATGTGGACCGCCGTGGGATCAACCCGAAGACGGATATGAAGCTGTATCTGACCTATCGCCGGTTATTAAAAGAACATCACCCGGATATGGTAGTTACCTATTCGATCAAGCCTAATGTATATGCAGGATATGCCTGCCGACAGATGCGGATCCCATATTGTGTCAACGTACAGGGACTCGGAACTGCATTCCAGAAGAAGGGGCTTCGGGAAATCGTTATAAGAATGTATAAAATAGCCTTAAAAAAGGCAAAGACAGTGTATTTTGAAAATAAGGGAAATGCGAAGGTGTTCCTGCAGGAGCAGATCATCCGTCGGGAACAGATGTGTCTGCTTAAAGGGGCAGGAGTAAATCTTAAGTATTATACTTATCAGAAATATCCGGAGAATGACAAAGTGCATTTCCTATATCTTGGAAGGATCATGAAGGAAAAAGGAATGGACGAACTGTTCTATGCAGCGAAAGAACTACAGCGAAAAGAAGTACCGTTCGTTCTGGATCTGGTAGGATTCTTCGAAGATGAATACAAAGAAAAGATTGATAAGCTGGTGGATGCAGGGATCGCAGTATTCCATGGATTCCAAGAAGATCCGAGACCGTATTATGCCATGGCCGACTGTGTCGTGCTCCCAAGTTATCATGAAGGAATGTCAAATGTACTTCTGGAGGCAGCAGCAACCGGACGGCCAGTGATCACCAGTAATATTCCGGGCTGTAAGGAAGCCGTAGACGATGGTAAGAGCGGGCTTCTGTGTGAAGCAGAGGACTGGAATGATCTGTACCGTAAGATGAGTAAGATCGCCCAAATGAGCCGTATAGAACGCGAAGCAATGGGAGTATGCGGCAGAGATAAGATGGCGCGGGAATTCGATAAGGATAAGGTTGTGAAGAAGACGATACAGGGGATCGAGAGAGTATAATATAATCAAAGACGGTAAAAAGGAAACTCCTTTTTGGCAGGTGCCAGAAAGGAGTTTCCTTTTATTAAAGATTTTTATCTAAGCTTTTTTATCTACCTTATCTACGGAATCTTCTCTTACGGATCACAGCTGCGATCACAGCAAGTGCTGCCAGAGAAAGAAGTGTGTACATCCATACCGGTGACTGATCACCGGTTCTGGCTGCAGCTTTGTTAGAAGCTTTGCCGTTGGTTGATTTGTTAATATTTATATTCTTGGTTGTATTCTTGTTATTATTCAGGTTCTGATTCGGCTTCAGATTCTGTCCAGGATTATCGCTTCCAGGATTCTTCGGATCATCCGGTGTACCAGGATCCGGTTTGTCAGGATTCTCCGGATCAGGATTCTCCGGCTTCGGGTTCTCCGGGTCATCTTTGGCCTGGATCGTGTAAGTGGTCCATCCGCGTGCCAGAGGAAGCGAATATGTCTCACCGTCTAAAGTAACCTTCTTACAAGGCTCGCCATACGCGGACACATCGTCCATGACAAGCTCCGCTTTCGCATGATAAGTACCTGCCTTGGAAGGAACTTCGGAAAGTTCTTCTCCGACAGCACCGTTATCATCTGCATAGTAAGTCATCTTATAAGCAACGCCCTCTACCTCTTTGCCCAATACATAAGTATGGAAATATGGTGCAAGGTCGATCGGAGATCCGTTCTCCGTAAATGTCTCGTCATACGCACGGCTTAATACCGGAGCGTAATCAGATCCATACCAGGTGTAATAAAGTGCTTTCAGGAATTCGGTTCTTTCCGCATCTTTCTCGGCGTCTGTAGAAGGAGTATAGCCTTCTTCGTGGTTAGTGAAGTAATTGCGTAGTTCATTTGCCGCAAACTGCATGCCGGCCTCATCTGCTGTCGTGTAGATGGTGAAACGCTTGTTCTTGAATGTAGTACCTGTCTTGACATTCTTATCATTTACAATAACGATATTGGCTTTGTAGTAAGATGTGATGACATTATTACCAATGTACATTGCACCGGCGGTACTTTCGTCTGTCGGAACAATCTTACCATTCTTGTCATAAGTCAGTTTGTAGTAAGTATCTTTGGCTTTCTGACCGATGCCGGATTCATTGGATACGGTCTCTACCGTGTGATAGTTAAAGTACGTGTCAGCTTCTTTGAAAGGTTCTGTAGAACGGAAATACTTCACAAAGTCTTTTGCAACATCTTCAAACTGAGATTGTTCACCGGCTGTGTAACCTTCTCCGGAGAATACGATCGTCTTATTGTTATAATAAGGCATAGCACCCGGATAATCGGCTGTATCGTTATTCTGAAGGGTCGTAGACTTGAAGGTGATCTCATAGTCTTTGGTCTTACTGCTGATCGCAGTTCCTGTGGCTTTGTCATAAGCGGTAAGGGTTACGCTGTAACGGCCAGGAGTTACCGGTGCTTCGTCGCTGTCATAGTCATAAGTGATCTCAGCGGCGTAAGGAACAGTTCCTTTATAATGCGCTTTTACCGTATAGTCTTTGTCATAATTAACGGTATAATTAAGGTCAGCAGGTTTGCCGTCGTATACCTTGGACGGAACATCGAGAGTGATGAGGTCCGGTAATTCGATCGTGTAGGAAGCTGTCTGACTGCATTTCTCATATGTGCTGTCTCCGGCAAATGTAGCTTCGATGGTATAAGTTCCGGCTTTGTCAGGAATACCGGATACTACGTTGCCATCCGCATCCTTGTAAGTAAGCGTTAAAGCATCACCAAGCTTATCGCCTGTGATCTCATTCTTACCTCTGCGGAGGATAAAATATTCACGCATATCTTTGCCTGTGTCAGACTCATAGAACATGTCTGCATAAGGCTGGAAGAATAACTTGGTTACATTCGAATCCTGGCAGAAGGTCTTGCGGATCTGTTCTTTACACACTTCACAGAAAGCATACTGCTTGCCAAGGAAACGCATCTTACAATTCTGGTGTGGACGGTACCATCCGTTACCGCCATTGTCATATTCATAGACACCGACACCATTCTTACCGATGAAGCGTGACCAGCGGACCTTTGCCGGATCAGACTCAGCTGTCATATTCGGCATCTCGGCCGCATAGCTTGCACCTGCGAAATATTCATCCGAAAGTTTGGCAGTGGTGTGTCCAAGCTCGTGAAGCATCATCTCGAGTGATTCATTATTAAGAGAAGCAACACATACATCTCCGCCGCTTCCGCCGTATGTAGTAGCATTGACGATTACAACATTAAAGTCTGCTGCAGGAAGGTACTGATCTGATAACTGCTTTGCTTTCTTAGATCCATCCGAACTGATCGTAAGAAGACGCTGCATACCGCCTGACCAGAATGAAGATCCGAAGTAGGTGTCGCGTGTGTCTGCGTTCGCCTGCTCCTGGTTGATCGCTGTGTCTGCTTTTGCGCCCGATTCGTTCGATACAACTCCGAGAGCGTAGATCTTGATCGTATCTTTGAACTCATCCCAAGGAGAAGTATCCATCAGATAATCCGCGGTATTCTGAGCATTGGTATAGAACGAATCCTGCTCGGAAGCAGTGAAGCCGTCGCCGAAGATCAGCAGGACGAAAGCATCTTCGTCAGCCAGACTCTTGTCACCGTATACGAGGTGAGGAGTCTTGTCCGGAATCGGATCAGTAACTGCATCGTCAGCTGCCTTTGCTTCCTTTGTCTCCTTCACGTCCTGCTTAGCAGCTTCCTTAGCGGATGAAGCATCTGTTGCAGAAGTACCGGCTACAGAATCTGATACAGAATCCGAAACGGAATCGGGAGTGGTCAGGTTCGCATCGGTGGTCGCTGCATCTGTGGAATCCGTTACGTCCTTAACTTCCGGTGTTTCAGGACTTACAGTCTGTTCTTCGGAAGTAACCGGATCGGCTGCGAATGCATGTCCAGGCGGTACCAGTAATGAAGAAATTACCAGTGCGCTCGCCAGGACAGGAGCAAATCTCTTTTTCCAATAACTTTTTCTAAACATATAGGCCTCCTTTCAGTAATGCCAATGTGTGTTGGGCGTTACACGATAATTATCTCCCTTACATCATGTAAACACCAAATGTGTTAAAGTCAACATATCATATAAAATGCACAAATGCAATAGGAAAAGTTGGGATAATATGGTTAAAATGACGGAAAGAATAGAAAAAGGAGATACATGAGAAAACGTGAAGTGTTATGAATGGAAAAGAAGGTGATATAAAACTTGTAGGGGTAGAAATGGAATATGAGAGGTAAAAAAGAAAAAACGTTATAAATTACGAGATATCGGTACAAATGGTGAGTTATGCTTACCGTGCTGTATTGGAATATTAAGGAATATATGGTAAAATTAAGTGTTGAAAAACGCAATCGGATAAGAAATATGAGGAAAGCTATATGACATTAACAAATTATTGGTGGTTATTAATATGGATGTTTACTGGAGGATTGGCATGTATGCTTTTCTTCCCCAAAAGACAAGAGACGTTTCTTGGGAAAAAAGAAATAAGATGGAATGTACTGCCTGCGATAATAGTAATGGCTCCATATATGATATGGGGAGGATTCAGAGGCGATGTTGCAGATACTGTTCTTTATCGTCAATTATTTAATCAAATGCCTAAGCATTTATCCGGAATGTCAGGATATATGTCAAATGTGAACAAAGATAAAGGATTTTCAGTTTTATCTATACTAATTAAGACCTTTACAGGAAGTAATAGTATTGTATATTTTTCTATTATTGCAATTTTTCAATTATCTGTTTTGGTATGGTTATTTAGAAAGTATTCGCAAGATTATTGGTTTAGTGTATTTGTGTTTATTGCAACAACAGATTATATGTCATGGGTACAAAATGGTATGCGCCAGTTTACTGCAGTTACGATTATTTTGGCAGGAACGGCACTATATTTGAATAAGAGATATATTCCGGCAATATTATTGATATTATTTGCATCCACGATACATGGTTCAGCCATTCTTATGATTCCGTTATTATTTATATTGCAAGGAAGAGCTTGGAATAAAAAAACTATACTATGCATAGCCATTTGTGGAGTAGTAGTACTATCATTGAGTCAGTTTACAAATGTTTTAAATGTATTATTGGCAGATACGCAATATAAGAATATTGTATCTGATTGGAAGGAATTCCAGGATGATGGAATGAGTCCTATTCGTGTATTAGTGTATGCTGTACCAATGATTTTATCGATAATAGGATTCTCACACATTCGAGCAGCAGAAAATAAGGTTATTGATTTCTGTACTAATGCGAGTATTATAACGGTGATTTTAGGAGTTATTGCAATGGGGACATCTGGTATTTTTATTGGAAGATTGCCGATTTATGTTAGTTTGTATGCTAATGGAATTTTATTACCGTGGGAAATTGAAAATATATTTACTAAAGAATCAGCTAGATTAATAAAGATAATAGCAATTATTTTTTATTCAATGTTTTTCTTTTATCAGATGCATTTTTCGTGGAATTTTATATAAGGAAATTAAGGATGAAACAAGAAAATATAAAAATCAGTGTAATTATACCAATATATCAGGTGGAAAAATATTTAGAAAAGTGTATAAATTCGGTTTTAGAACAAAACTATACCAATATAGAAATTATTCTTGTGGATGACGGTGCAACAGACAATTCACCTTTTATATGTGATAAATATGCAGAAGAATATGAAAATATAAAAGTAGTACATCAAGAAAATGCTGGATTATCAGTAGCAAGAAATACGGGAATAGCAAATTCATCTGGCAATTATGTAATGTTTTTGGATTCGGATGACTTTTGGGATGATCCATGTGCTATAGAACGTTTGGTTTTGAGATTAGAAAAAACAAATCCAGATGTTTTGAATTTTTCATATAAAAAATTTTATGAAGAAAATAACGAAGAAAAGCCCTATTTCGAAAATATAATTGATATGCCAGGTTATATAAGAAAACTAGATCAATTAGAATTTTTAACGGCAAACAATTTGTATATTGCTTCTGCTTGTAACAAACTGATACGAAGAGATTTATTAAATGGAAATTTGATGTTTAAAGAAGGGATTTTTTCAGAAGATATTGAATGGTGTGCAAAACTGTTAGTGCATTCAAAAACAATGGATTTTGTCTGTGAAAATTTCTATTGTTACAGACAGAGAAATAATTCAATTAGATATTCTATCTCAGATAAAAATTGCCGAGATCTTACGGACACAATCATCAAATGTTTTAAAATCGCAAATAAAGCAGAAAAAAACATAAAGCCTTATTTATATAGATATATTGCATATCAGTATGGTACTTTTTTTATTGTTCAGGCACAAGCGGAAAATAAACAAAAAAAATGTATAGAAGAATTGGAAAAATACAAGAAAATTCTAAAGTATCATATTAAAAATAAAAAAATACAGATTTTAAATATTCTATGTATGGTTATAGGATATAAAAGGACATGTAAAGTTATACGTATTATATATAAAATGAAAAACCAGAGGTATAGATAATGGTTCCAATTACAGTGTTTACTCCAACATATAACAGAAAAAAATTGTTAAAACGTTGCTATGAAAGCATGAAGAAGCAGACATGTAAGCAGTTTTTATGGATGATAATAGATGATGGATCAACAGACGATACAAGGCAAGAAGTTTTAGAATGGATAAGGACAACAAAAGATTTTAAAATAGAATATTATTATAAAGAAAATGGTGGATTGCATACGACATATAATGAAGCAATTTCGCATATTGAAACAGAGCTGTGCGTATGTATTGATTCAGATGATTTTATGCCGATAGATGCGATAGAAAAGATATTATATTTTTGGGAGGCAAATGGATCAGATAAGTATGCTGGGATAGTAGGGTTAGACTATACTTTGGATAATCAAATAATTGGAGATATGTTGCCAAATCAAAAAAGTGTTAATTTAATTGATTTGTTAATTGGAAAGTATTCAATAAATAATGGAGATAGAACAAATGTTGTTCGAACTGAATTATATAAAAAGTATGCTCCCATGAAAATATTTCCTGGAGAAAAAAATTTTAATCCGCATTATATGCATCTGCAAATAAGTAAAGAATATGATTTTTTAGTATTAAATGAAAATTTACGATACGTAGAATATCAAAATAATGGAATGAGTAATTCAATGTTGAAACAGTATAGAAATAGTCCAAATAGTTTTGCTGAGATAAGAAAATTATATTTGAGTTTCCCTGACACTTCGTGGAAATTTAGAATGCGACATTCAATACATTTAGTTTCGAGTTGTATTCTTGCGGGAAAATTTATGGATGCCATAAAAACTTCTCCGTGTCGTAGAACAACAATAATAGCAATACCATTTGGGTATTTGCTATCGCTTTATATTCGAATTAAAACAAAGTGAAAAATGGAGGAAATTATGATAAAAATTCTATTCATGATTCATGATCTTGGACAGGGTGGGGCAGAAAAAGTTTTAGTTAATCTTGTTAATAATATGGATTTAAATAAATATGATGTCTCGCTTATTTCACTTTTTGGTGGAGGGGTAAATGAACAGTTTTTGAAAAAAGGTATTAAGTATCGTTCGATTTTTAAGAAAAATATTCCGGGAAACAGTAAATTAATGAAATTGCTGTCTCCAGAAAAACTACATAGTTTATTTGTTAAAGAAAGCTACGATATTGAAATTTCATATTTAGAAGGACCAACAGCAAGAATAGTTAGTGGATGTCAGAATAAGAATGCAAAATTAATATCATGGATTCATGTCGAACAGCATTCTAAAGAAATTGCGGCGAAGGCATTTCGTTCATTTGAAGAGTCGGTTAAATGTTACTGTAAATTTAATAGAATTGTTTGTGTATCGGAATCAGTAAAAGTTGATTTCTGTGATATATATCCTATGATATCAAAAGTTGATGTCTTATATAATACAAATGAAACAGATTATATTTTAAAGGCAAAGAATGAATCGATAACAGAACAGTCTTTTAAAAATAATGAAATTAGAATATGTGGGATAGGAAAAATAATGCCTATAAAAGGCTTTGATAAATTAGCACGAATACATAAGAAACTTATTCAAGAAGGTTTTCCTGTTCATACATATATTTTGGGTATAGGTATCGAAAAAGAAAATATAGAACGATATATTAAAGAAAACTGTTTAGAAAAAACATTTACATTTTTAGGTTATCAAACTAATCCATATAAATATATGGCAAAATGTGATTTGTTTGTTTGTGCTTCAACAGCAGAAGGATTTTCAACTGCAGCAACGGAGGCACTTATTGTGGGAATACCGGTAATTACAACACCTGTTGCGGGTATGGAAGAAATGTTAGGAAAAGAAAATGAATATGGGATAATTACTAAAGCAACAGAAGAATCATTGTATGAAAATATCAAAGATTTAGTTAGTCATCCTGAAAAATTGCAATATTATAAAGATCAGGCGAAGCTTAGAGGAAAGAATTTTTCAAAAAAAAATACAGTAAAAGCAGTTGAGGATTATATAGATAAAGTGCTAGGAGAAGGGCATAAATCTTAAAAATATACTTTGAACTGTAAGATTTACTTGAAATAAACAATCTAACAAGCAACCAATATTAATTAAAAGATGATATATAGGAATAAAATGTTATGAATTGGATTAAAGAAATTGTATATCGTATAAGAGGAGAATATACAACAGAAAAATTAATAAAAATGGGTATGAAAGTGGGAAAAAATTTTGGCCGTTTGAATGGTGTTATTCTGGATCCATCACATTGCTGGTTAATTGAGATTGGAGATAATGTGACATTAGCACCAAGGGTACATATACTATGTCATGATGCTAGTACAAAACAATTTATTGGATATACCAAAATCGGACGAGTAACAATAGGAGATAATGTTTTTGTTGGAGCTGGGACAATTATTCTCCCAGGAGTAGTTGTAGGAAATAATGTTATTATTGGAGCAAATAGTACTGTAACACATGATGTGCCGGATGATTGTGTTATTGCGGGATCTCCAGCAAAAATACTGTATACGTTAGAAGAATATTTAGAAAAAGAAGAAATGCGTAAGAGAAAAAATGGATATTATGATGCAAGTTATACATTAAGAGAAAATGTTTCAATGAAAAAACGAATGCAACAAAAGAAAGAGTTAGAAGGAAAGATAGGGTATATTGATTAATGGATAATATATATATATCAATTATTGTTCCGGCATATAATATTGAAAATTATATTGGAAGATGTTTAGAAAGTTTAATACGGCAAACATATAAATTCCTGGAAATTATAGTTGTTGATGATGGATCTACAGATGGAACTGGAAATGTTATTGAAAAATATGCTTTAAAAGATAAAAGAATTCGGGTTATTCATAAAGAAAATGGTGGCGTGTCTGATGCAAGAATAACAGGAATCAAGAGAGCCAGGGGAGAGTATATAGGATTTGTTGATGGTGATGATTATGTTGAACCAGATATGTTTTATCATCTGCTTCAGAACGCTATACGATTTCAAGCAGATATATCTCACTGCGGATATAAAATGGTTTTCCCAGATGGACATGAAGATTTTTACTATGGAACTGGAAAGGTTGTAAGGCAAGATAAGAGGCAAGGATTGGAAGATTTGTTGAGAGGAGATTATGTAGAGCCCGGATTGTGGAATAAGTTGTATAAGACATCCATTATTTCTAGCATTTCAGATGCGCAATGTTGGGATTCTAGAATAAAAATAAACGAAGATTTATTAATGAACTATATATTTTTTAAGAATGCGAATATATCTATTTATGAGGATAAGACATTTTATCACTATATATTAAGAAAAGAATCTGCTTCCACATCAAAAAAGCAACATTATAAAATTACCGATCCTTTAAGAGTAATAGAATTAATAAGATGTGATATAGAGAATGAAAAAGATAATATCCTTATGCCGATTGTATATTCTAGATATCTAAGAATACTGATTAGTATTGCTATGCAGAACGATTGGAAAAAAGATGCTATTGAGGCAAAAGAAAAATTGAAAAGAGAGATTATTAATGGAAATCTTTTAAAAGAGTGCTCTTCTATTAAAATAAAATTGATGGTTTTGGGGGTCGTATATTTTAGGGGGATCTATAAATGTGTTCGGCTATTTTATGAAAAAGTTACAGGGATTTCAAGAAAGTTTGAAATAAAGTAACAAAAGGGAAGTTATTGTATACATAAATAATGATGAACGGGTGAATAGTTAGTTTGTAAAAAATGATGTGCAAATATTTTTGAAGATTAAAATTATAAAATAAAAGATGTGAATTTTATGGAGTAATAATTACAGTTTTAATGTGGCAAAAAAATTTTAATTGATATACTATTTGTGTGGTTGAATACAAATAGTATATTAGAGAAAGGAATAATAGATGATTACCTCAAAATCAGACTTGTATGAATATTTAAATACAGATAATAATTGGCTTTTGCCACAAAATAAAAAGGAGAAGATTATAGAAAAATATGCAAATTATCCATCGTATACTTTAAAAAAATATTTGTATTATTTAAGAAAACAAGAATATTATATAAATACTGCAAACAAGAATAAAGTAAAAGGAATACTGGGTTTATATTATGAAAGAAAGAAGAATAGTTTAGGTATACAATTAGGGATTGAAATTGGACCTAATTGTTTTGAAAAAGGATTACAAATTTATCATCCAGGGAGCATAATTGTAAATTCAAATGTAAAAGCAGGGGAAAATGTAAAATTACATGGCGATAATTGTATTGGGAATAATGGAATATCTGAAAAAGTTCCTAGAATAGGAAATAATGTCGATATAGGATATGGTGCAGTTTTGATTGGTGATATAGTTATTGCAAATAATGTGAAAATTGGAGCAAATGCAGTAGTAAATCATTCGGTATTAGAAGATGGATGTACTGTAGTAGGAATTCCAGCAAAAATTATTAAGAAAAGTATGGAGAAATAATATGATACCTAAAATAATACATTATTGTTGGTTTGGGGGAAAACCATTAGATGAAATGGCTCAAAAATGTATAAATAGTTGGAAAATATATTTTCCAGAGTATGAGATAATTCAATGGAATGAGAAGAATTTTGATATTACTCAAATGGATTTTATGGAAAAAGCATATAAGGATGAAAAATGGGCATTCGTATCTGATGTTGTTCGTTTGATAGTTATATATAAATTTGGAGGAGTGTATTTTGATACGGATGTAGAAGTTATTTCAGAATATAGTGATATTTTAAAAGAAAACACAAGTGGATTTTTAGGTATTGAAAAATTAAATGTTGTTTCAACAGGATTAGGATATGGAGCAGTACCGGCGCATCCATTTATAAAGGCATTAATTAATATTTATGAAAAAATAGACTATGACGAATATGTGAAGCATTTGGAAAAAATAGCCTGTCCTGTATTAACTACAAAATTATTAGTAGAAAATGGTTATATAATTGAAGATAGGATACAGGATTGTTGTGGTTTTACGATTTATCCATCAGACTATTTTTCACCTATAGATTATAAAACAGGAAAAATGAAAAAAACACAAAATACACATTCTATTCATTGGTACAATGCATCTTGGAATACAGAGCAAATGAAGAGAGCGCACATTATAGAACAACGATTGTATAGAGTTTTTGGAGAAAAAATAGGGGGAAATGTATATGGTATTATATCATGTATAAAAAAAGAAGGTATAGTGGCGTATGTGTTGTTACGTTTAAAAAAAATATTGTTTATGGAAAAAAAGGATAGAAGGAATATAAAATGAGTATTGAGATAACGTTATGTACTCCTACATATAATAGAGCATATATAATAGAAAAGTTATATCATTCACTTCAGAAACAAACCAGAAAATCATTTGAATGGTTGGTAATAGATGATGGTTCTGTTGATAATACAGAATCTTTATTGCGTAAATGGCAAAAAGAAAAAAATGATTTTGTAATTAGATATTACAAAACATCAAATGGGGGAAAGCATCGTGCAGTTAATTATTCATTAGATTTGGCGCAAGGTGATTATTATATGGTAGTGGATTCGGATGATTATTTAACTGATGATGCGGTGGAAAAATTATGCAATTGGATGGAAGAAATTAAAGATAATAAGTTGATAATGGGGGTGGTTGCCAATAAAGGATATTCTAACCAGGAAACTCCTAATAATTACTTTAAAGAGAAATTTTTGGATAAAAATTTATTGGATATGAATACATTTGAGGAAAATGGAAAAAAGGTCTTGAATGGAGAAAGAGCAATTTGCTTTAAAACAGATTTTCATAAGAAATATAAATATCCAGAAATTGTTGGTGAAAAATTTATTACAGAAGCGGTTGTATATAATAGAATGGCAAATGATGGTTTTAAAATGCGATTTTTTAATGATATTATATGGATTTATGAATATTTGCAGGATGGATTATCGTGTAAGGGTATGGAATTATATTTACAAAACCCGATGGGATATGGGATATGGATTAAAGAAAAAATGCAGTTTTCACATATGAGAATGTTAGAACGGTTTAAGGTATATTATTCATTTTCATGTGATATGAAAAAATATTATAATGTAGAAATGATTGCAAAGTGTTTAAGAACAAAAAAAATAATGATTTGTTTTTGTTTGTTTATACATAGAGTTTGGCGTCTCAAAAATAGACAAAAGCCAATTTATTAATAAAAAAGGATTATTATGAAAAGAGAGCAAGATCAATTAAAAATTGGTGTAATATTAAACTATATAAATATGGGTGTTGGAAATATTATTCCTATTTTTTATACACCAATTATGCTTAATTTATTAGGTCAAAGTGAATACGGATTATATAAGTTATCAAGTAGCGTTACAAGTTATTTATCATTGATATCAATGGGAATTGGTTCAGCTGTAACACGTTATCTTATAAAGGCCAATACAGAAGAAGGAAAAGCTGCTGAAGAAAAAATGTTGGGGTTATTCATGGTGATTTTTCAAATAATCGCCATAGTATCCTTTGTTGTAGGAGTGCTGTTGACATTTAATTTAGATATATGGTATGCTCACTCATTAAATGATTCAGAGCTTTATCGAATGAGAATTCTTGTGTTTTTAATGGTATGTAATATGGCATTAAGTTTTTCGCTTTCTCCGTATGTTTCTATAGTTAGTACACATGAAAAATTTATTTTTTTACAGTGTATGAATATTGTGACAACATGCATTGGTCCCATAATGAATATTGTTGTTTTATATTTGGGGTTTGCGTCTATTGGAATGACAACATCAACATTGGTAATCAGTATTTTAACCAGATTTGTTTACTTATACTATGTGAAACGGGTACTGTTAATTAAAGCTAATTATAAAAATATGCCCATGCATTTGCTAAAAGAAATTTTAATATTTTCTTTTTGGATTTTTGTGGCAAATGTGGTTAGTCAATTATATAATGCAACTGATACGGTTATGATTGGAGCAATACCTAAATTGGGAACAGTAGGGGTTGCAATATATAATGTTGGAGGAACCTTTAATAACATTGTATTTAGTTTAACAACAGGCATCTCTAGCTTATTGGGACCAAAAACAAATAAAATGGTTTTTTCTGGTGCGTCAAATAAGGAATTGACAGAGTTGGCTATTAAAGTAGGGAGATTGCAAGGTTATGTAATAGCCTTGATTGTAACAGGATTTATAGCTTTTGGTAAACCTTTTATTAATTTATATGCAGGACAAGAATATAAAGATGCATATTGGGTGGCAATTTTGATGATGGTGCCGAATATGATTCCATTAGTTCAAAGCATATGTTTAAATGTTATAGTAGCTCAAAATAAGCATAAATTTAGATCGTTGGTTTATCTCGGAATTGCAATTACTAATGTTATAGGCACTTGGTTTATGATGCAGATATGGGGGGTTATTGGTGCAGCTTTAATGACTGGAATTGCAGTTGTCTTAGGACAGGGAGTTATTATGAACTGGTATTATTGGGAAAAGACAGGTTTGGATATGCTTCTTTTTTGGAATAATGTCGGGAAAATATATATTATTCCAAGTGTTATGTGCGCAATAGCATTACTTGCATCCTGTTGGATTAATTTTTATAAAATAAGTTATTTGTGTTTAGGAATAATAGTATATACAGTTGTATACTGTTTGTTTAATTGGAAATTTATCTTTAACATATATGAAAAGAACTTAATAAAAGAACTAATAAAAAAATAAGAATTAGATAAGATATAGGGTGGTAGAAAGAAATATGAGGTTAGGATATGGTGTTTAAAAGAATTAGAAAAACAATAGAGGCTAGAGTGCAAAATTTAGAGGCGAAGAAATTTGAAAAAACTACATATGGTAAAAAGTTGAGCTTGTTAAAAGATTGTCATAAAGGTGAAAAATGTTTTATAATAGGAAACGGTCCCAGTTTAGATGTAAAGGATTTAGATAGAATTTATGAAAAAGGAATGATTTCGTTTGCAACTAATAGAGTATTCAAAATATTTGAAAAAACAAAATGGAGACCTACATATTATGCCAGTGAAGATATACTTTTAATGCAAGATGCACAAAAAGTAATAGAAGAAATGAATGTGAAAGGTCGATTCATACCGATTAATTTAAAATGGTATGAAGGAATAGATATTCCGAATGCGGATTATTTCTATATTGAATATCAAGATCCTATGAAAGAAACGTATGGTTTATCGTTAGATATTCCACATAATATCAGATGCAGAGGAACCGTGACTATAACATGTCTTCAATTGGCAATTTATATGGGGTTTTCGGAGATATACCTTATTGGTGTAGATCACAATTTTGCAAAGATGTTTGATAAACAGGGGAATGTCGTGATTGATAATACAATAAAAAATCATTTTGCAGAAGATTATGATAAAGGAATTTTTGATCAGGGATTTCATGTAGATGAGGCAACGGAAGCATATATGGATGTTGAAAATCTTAGTAGAAAACTAAGAACATTTAAAGTGTATAATGCAACGAGAGGTGGAAAGTTAGAAGTTTATGAGCGTGTAGACGTAGATAGCATTTTAAACAACTAGAGATAAATACGATGTTGCTATAGCCACATCGTATATTAAATAATTGTATTTTAATTAAAAATATTATATAAAAGTTTAATATTAGGAGGAGAAAAAATGAAAGTAATAGGAGTAATTCCAGCGCGTTATGGATCTTCACGTTTTCCGGGAAAACCGCTTCAAGATATTTGTGGGAAACCAATGCTTTGGTGGGTATACCATCAGGCAATAAAGGTAAAAGAATTAGAAGGAGTTTATGTTGCAACGGATGATGATAGAGTAGCAGAAATTTGTAAAAAATATAATATGAATTATGTTATGACAGGTGAGCATTCAACACACATTGCTAGAGTTCATGAATTGTCGACAAAAGTAGAAGCGGATTATTATGTAAATATTAATGGCGATGAACCATTGATTGAGCCAAGTACAATTAAAGCAATCATTCCAACAGAAGCATCAGATAAGCCAAAGGTGTTTGGGTTAATGAAAATTTTGCGCGATCCAGTTGAATTAATAGATCCAAGTAATATTAAAGTTGCAACGAATAAAGAAGGGGTAGCGTTATATATTTCTAGAGCGCCTATTCCACATCCATATAAGACAATTTTGTTTGAATATAAAAAAGCAATTGGAGTAGAATGTTGGAATAAAGAGGCATTAGAATTATTTGTAAACTCGGAACCAGGAGAAATGGAAAAAATCGAAGATTTGGTAGCATTAAGATTTTTTGAAAATGGTTGTCCAATGCATTATACGTTAGTTGAGAGTAATTCTTTATCTGTTGATACCCCTAAAGATTTGGAAAAAGTACGTTTATTAATGAAGGAAATATTGAATAAGTAGCATATGAAAAGCTAGGTTTTGGGAGGATATATGGAAAGAGATGTAAGATTGTTAGATTGTACTCTCCGGGATGGAGCGCATTTAAATAAGGGGTATTTTGGAAGAAAAACAATTGAAGAAACAATTATAGATTTAGTTGAAGCAAAAGTTGATATTATTGAGGTTGGTTTTTTTGATAATGGTGAACATAGTGCAGATTATTCATATTTTTCTTCCATAGAAGAGGTTAAAGAAATTTTACCAAAAGAAAAAGGAAATTCAAAGTTTTCTTTAATGGCTGATTTTGTTGATGTAAGAGAAATAGAACCGTGTGATGGAACAGTTGAATTTTTTAGACTTTCTTTTAAGCGTCATCGTTTGGAGTGGGCTTTAGAAGCTGCTAGAATATTAATGGATAAGGGATATAAATGTTTTATTAATCCTGTTAATTGTAATGTATATACAGATGAACAATATTTAGAGGTGCTTCATAAGGTTAATGAATTACATCCATATGGCTTTTCAATTGTTGATACATTCGGAGTTATGAGAAAACCGATGTTATCTCATTTCTATTATTTGGCGGAAAATAACCTTTCTCCAGATATTACTATCGGAGTGCATTTACATGAAAATTTAGGACTTGCGTATAGTTTGGCACAACATTTTGTGGAAATAGCAAGTCCGGTTAGAAAAATTGTAATTGATGGATCATTGTTGGGAATGGGAAGAGTGCCAGGGAATTTATGTATCGAACAAATTATGGATCATTTGAATTTACAATATGGAAAAAATTATTCAACAGAACCAGCTTACGATGCTATTGATGATTTTATCGCACCAATTAAAAAAAGAATTCCTTGGGGATATTCAATTCCGTACGCACTTTCTGGAAAGTATGGTTTGCATAGAACTTATGCTGAATTTTTGATGGGAAAAAATCGCTTAAAAACAAAAGACATTCAAAGAATTTTACGATTAATAGATAAACAGCATATAGAAATGTTTGATGAAGAATATATAGAAAATCTATATCGGCAATATGTTTCTGTTGAATATGATGATTCCAAAGATATTGAAAGATTAAGAAAAGTATTAAAAGATCGGAGAGTATTAGTAATTTGCCCGGGGAGTTCCATAGTAAAATATAGACAAAAAATACATACTTTTATTAGTAGTAATGATGATACAATAATTATTTCGGTGAATTTTATTCCTGATTTTGTAAAACCGGATTGTGTTTTTTGTGCAAATGGAAAGAGGCTTAAAAATATTTGTAATAGTGAAAATACTTTTAAGATAATTACATCCAATCTTTTAGAACAAATGGAAGAAAATTATGATTACGTATTTTCTTTTAATAATTGTGTATATTTTAATGAAAAATTTTGCGAAGATTCAACATTAATGTTATTAAAAGTCTTAAATACTTGTGGATGTCGTAAGGTATATTTAGCTGGGTTTGATGGATTTAGCGAAAATGTAAATAATTATTATTCTGAAAATTATACACGTGAAGAAGGAAAAAATGTAACAGTGGATTTAGTTAAACAGATATTTTCTAATACTTTAGATGAATTAGAGATGCATTTTATAACTCCTTCATTGTATGAAAATAAATAAAAGGTGTATTAATATGAGTATAAAAATGTTAGTAATGGATGTTGACGGAACATTAACCGATGGGAGACTTTATATAGGAGCAAAAGGGGAGTTAATGAAGTCATTTGATGTTAAAGATGGATATGCTATAGCGCAGCTGAAAAAGAATGGAATTGAACCAGTCATAATTACAGGAAGAAAATCAGATATTGTATTAATGCGAGCAAAAGAATTAAAAATTACGGAGTTATATCAAGGAATAGAAGATAAACTAAGTAAACTTCAAGAAATTTTATTAAAAAGAAAGATTTTACCAGAAGAAGTAGCGTATATTGGAGATGATTTAAATGATATTCAATGTATGAAATACTGTGGATTATCGGGATGTCCAGGAGATTCTGTAGAGCAGATAAAAGAACTTGTAGATTATGTGTGTAATAATTATGGTGGTAGGGGAGCCGTTAGGGAATTTATAGATGAAAAAATATTGGGGGTAGTAAAGAAGCAGACTTGTTAAAAATAGAAGAATGTTGCATGTTTTTTATATGAGGATGAAATTATATTCTCTTTTTGATTATTTTCAAGTGGAATATAATTCACATTTTATGCTTCTGCAATTATAATCATACAAAAATGTTGAATATGATTATTCAATAAATAAAGTGTAGGTATTATGTTAAAGGGTTCGCAAAGGAAGATGGTGTTGGAGTGATTTTGCATTTCAAAAAACAATTTTGGGTGCGTAGGTATTTGGATGAATTTGATTATGTGAGCTTTTTGAATGGAAAGGGAATTAGGAAGAAAAAGTGATTAGTATTATTGTACCGGTATATAAAGTTGAAGAATACCTAAATAGATGTATTCAGTCAATTTTAAATCAGACTTACAAGGAATTTGAACTGATTCTTGTGGATGATGGATCACCAGATCATTGTCCAGAGCTTTGCGATGAATGGGCAAAAAGGGATAGAAGAATTAAGGTAATGCATAAAGAAAATGGCGGATTATCTGATGCTAGAAATGCAGGAATAGAGATTGCGGTCGGAGAATTCGTTGCGTTTGTGGATAGTGATGACTGGATTTCAGTCTCTTATTTGGAACTTCTGATGCGCGCTATGCAGGAGAATGATTGCGAGATTGTAGAATGTGAAACTGTACGAACAACGGGAAAAAATGCAATGACCGACACTGTAGTAACTGATATAGGAAAAGCAGTTGTTTTTCGAACGGAAGAGGCATTGAAACTGTTGATTCAGGATGATTGTTTTCATCAGTATGTCTGGAATAAGCTATATAAACGTAGTGTAATACAGGATATTTTATTTGAAAAAGGAAAGACAAATGAAGATGAATTCTGGACGTATCAGATTTTCGGAAATGCAAAAAAAATTTGCAAAATTGATGTTCCGTTATACTTTTATTTCCAAAGGAGTACAAGTATTATGGGAACAAGATATTCGTTGAAACGATTAGATGCATTAGAGGCAAAAATGCAGAGACAGAAATATATTGAAGAAACCTATCCTGGATTAAAAGAGGTTGCTTTGGTAAATTTATTTACTTCCTGTATTTATCAAGGACAAATGAGCTTATCGAAACTTAAGGGAGAACAGTTTTATAAGGCAAGAGAACAAATAGATTCTATTGTAAATCAGATAAAGATTACTAAAGGTATTATGGATAGTATGTCATTGAGTACAAGAATTTGGACTTTTATGGCAAAGATTTCTTTCTGGGGAACTTGTCGTGTGAAGAATCTGCTGAAAAAAGGACTTTGAATATAATGTAGCGATCCCAAAAAGTTAGACCTAAAAATCTAACGATTGGAGGTCGAGAGAAGTTAGAGCTTAGTGATAGCCTGATGATTTTGATAGAGATGGAAAGATAATGACATTAATAAATAACAATACAGAAAAGGATAAATTATCAGTTATTATACCTATACATAATGGAGAAAAATATATAAGAAATACAATAAAAAGAATACAAAAACAAAATTATTGTAATTACGAATTGATTTTAGTTGAAAACGGATCAAGTGATAATAGCTGGGAAATTTTAAAAGAAATAAGAAAACAAAATCCGAATATAATAATATTTAAAAATGATGAAAAAGGAACCTCGTTAGCAAGAAAAAAAGGCATAGCATTAGCAACTGGAAAATATATAATCTTTAGTGATCAAGATGATCAGTATTTAAATCCAAATTGTTTTACACGGATGGTGGATGCTATTGAAAAGGAAGGCAGTGATATTTGTCAATTTGGTTATTATAGTAAGATGTGTGGAATAAAAAGGTTACATAGTACTGTTAGGGAGAATAAAATAATTACAAGAGAAAGATTACTGCAAAAGGAAATACAAGGTATTGTGGCCTCAGGTACATCTGCGTTAAATACAAATGTATGGTCCAAAATTTATCGGGCTGAAATATTAAAGGAAATTGTAAATAAAATAAATCAGCCGTTGTATTATTGTGAGGATATGTATTTAAATACAATGGCTTTTTTTAATAAGAATATTAAAAAAATATCGGTATACCCAGAAGCATATTATGTATGGAATGTTGGAATAGGCACTTCGGGAGCGAGTGAAGCAGCGAAAAAATTATTTTCAGAATATGAATTTTTGAAGCCGTTTATCATAGAGTTGGTCGAGAAAAATAATGTGAGTGAAGAAGTAAAATATAACATATATATGGAAATAATTTATTTTATGAAGGTAATCATAGAAAATATGATAGATGAAAAGATAAAAGAAATTGATGTTATACGACAAATAGAAGACTATGAGAAAATGAATATGGTGAATTTGGCAAAAAAATATTTGAAAAATAATGTGAAAGAATCATATGAAGAATTAGATTTTTTGCTCAGTTCTTATACGGCTAAGGAATACTATGATTATTTAATAATACACAGAAATGTAGATAAAAAAAGGTTGCTGATAAAAAAAATTACGCGGTTTATTAGGAAGTTTTAATGAATTCATTGTATATGGCTCAGTAATGAAGAATGCTTAGTTATGCTATGTTGCAAGAGGCGTATCTAGAACATCAGGAGATACCATGTATGTTTGCTTATCGTCAGTGTATACATTATGTATCATCGTGGATATTTGCAAAACGACAGAAGAAAAAAGTAAACTCTTTGTGGAGGAGAAAGCTGGTTTGGATGGCAGTAATACCTGGAGTTATATTGAATATGTGGGTTTGCTGGAAGAATAGGAGACATTAATGACTTTAGAAGAATGCTATTTGAGTATATTAAAAAATAGCAATAGTTGGAATCCAACGAAAAGCCATACGGTTGGGTTTGACTGGGAAAAAATGAAATTAAAGGATAATCATGTGCTAAATAGTTTTTTTGTTCATATAATGCTATTTAATCTTGATCTAAAAGATTATATGATAAATAGAAGAAATAAGTTTGAAGAAGTGGGAACGGAACGATTATTACATACAGTTTCTTTATATTTATTGGGAATATATTTTGCTGAGAAAATAGGGTATGACAAATTAATAAAATCTAGAAGCGTGTGGGAGGATGATAGGAAAGAATTTTTACAATTATGGGCAGGTATATGTTTGTGTCATGATATGGGGTATTTTTTAGAAAAGGAAAAACTGAAAGAAGATAAGGAACAGATTAATACATTAGAACGTTTTATGGAGAAGAATAATATATCATATGATTGCAGAGAATGCATGGATAGTGATCTAATAGATCGGTATTATCGATATCGATTGGAAGAAAATAATATAATTGATCATGGAATAGCGGGAGCCTGTTTTATGTATGATATGCTGATGAAAAGCAGCAACGAAAAAGAAAAGCTAGAAAAACAAGTAATATATAACTGTATACCAAAGATATTTTGTGCAGAAGAAATCAGAAAAAGAGCAAAAAAATATGCGGTTATTATTGCAAAGCATAATATGTGGTTTGCAAATGAAAGAAATAAGAAAATATACGAGAAATATGGATTGAACGATTTGATTCAAGATAAAGCGGAGGATAACAGATATAGTTTACAGAATAATCCTTTTCTATTTTTCTTGGGGCTAACAGATACGTTAGAACCATTAAAGGCGTTAGAGTATAATGCAGAAGTGTTGGAGTCAGTTGATCTGAAAGTGAGACAAGTAGATGAAAAAGTGTATATAACGTTCAAAAAGATTGATGACGGTACTTATATAGAAGAATTACAAAGGCGTGCGGAGGGATTGGTTGACTGGCTAAGTGTACAGATTAATAATATTGAAAATGGATTTGAGATTATATTATTATGATGAGAAAATAACATTATGAGATTAAAAACAATAAAAGCGCGAAAGGAAGGTACAAAAAGATGAAAAACAAACCACACAAATTATTCATTTCACACAGTAGCAAAGATGCAGAATATATGAAAGCATTTGTAGATCTGCTTGTAACAATAGGAGTGCATAAGAATCAAATAACTTGTACTTCCGTTCCGCAATGTAATATTCCGGTTGGATGTAACATATATGACTGGTTAGCCAAACAATTTCAGACGAGCGACCTTCACGTCGTGTACGCCTTTTCGGATAATTATTATTCCAGCGTAGCAACATTAAATGAAATGGGTGCAGCTTGGGTAATGAGGTGTAAATGGACAGGATTGTTATTGCCAGGTTTTACATTTGACAAATTAGCCGGATGTATTGATAAAAATCAGATTTGTATTAAATTAGATGATCTGGATATAAAACAGAGACTCAGAGAATTTAGAAACGGCATTATTGAGGAGTTTGGTCTTGAATCAATAAATGAAGATGAATGGGAAGAAAAAAGAGACGATTTTTTAGATAAGATAAAGATTATTGCGCAGAAAAAGAATATTGAAATTACCTCGTCCGAGTCTGTAAATGAATCAAATAAAACGAAGGTAAAAACAAGATTTGATGCGCCGGTAGCTCAGAGACAAGAGATTGATCTGTTGAAGGATTATACTCCATTTTCCAAGGTAAAACCAATTATCTCCTGTGGTGATGAAAAGGTCGCAAGGATAGCAACATTTGCAGATTGCTTTGACATGGATGTTGATATTAGCAATGTAACTAAGAGGGATATGGGAGAATTTGCGATGGCATTGATGGAATATATTCCTTGTGATAACTGGACTGGCTTCTTTGACGCTGGATATGCCATAGAATTTGACGCAGCTGCGACAGGAGCTATAAAGAAAGTTCAGTTGGAAATAAAAAATGATACTGGTGTGAAAATAATAGATGAAGAGAATGATGTAAGTAACGGTGGAGGACATTTTAAATATAGATTCCGGGATAAAGTAAGAAATGGAGAAGCTTTGGAAAAGATCAAAGAAGTTTGTTTTACAGTATTCTTTGCAGAATCGTACATAGATGGAGAAAAAGGCAGATTGAGCATAAGGAATTTGAAGGTGACACCTGCATAAGAATGGTGTTTATACGGAATGTTTTCCAGAAAATTTTGAAACAGATATATTGTGAAGCGGCGAATTGTCAGCGGAGGAAACTGCACGATAGAATCGGCAGTTTTCCCTTCCTGACGGCGCAGCTTATCTGAAGAAAGCATTTTCTGAGCGGAAGGACAGCACAATTCTTTAGCGCTTATATAATGTAGTAAAACAGTATGGATGAGTTCATTATCTTCGAGGGTTGTAGAGTAATGAATACTTATTACTTGGCAGTTGGTTGTTGTTAGAAAGGTGTTTATATCTTTTTCTAAGTAAGATAATATAGTGTTTGAAAAGAATTTAATCATAATTAGAGCTTAGATAACGAAATAGAAAGTTTGAAAAAAGCTATAGATAAATTTCAGCTAAATTGTGAAGAATTAAAAGTGCAAATATATAAGTAATGGAATTGAAGATTGTCTAAAAGAAGAATGTTTATGAAGATGAGAAAGAATCTTTGGAGACATAGATTAATAAGAAAATGAAAAACAACATGGAACCAGAATTTTTAAAGAAAATAAAATCAACTTTAGAAGAAAAAATATAGCTATAGAAAATGCCATTTATTGCGCAGTTACATTTCTATTATGTATTATAATGATTGTGGTATTTTACAATAAAGTGAAAGTTGAAGAAGACGTAATAGTAGGTTTACTTTCACAGGTTACTCCATTTGGCTCAGTGTACAGCATGGATCAGACTATACATACGGGAAATGAATTTGCAGGAATTGCAGCACTTTTAATTCCGACAATGCAGGAAGTACAGATTGTAACAGTAATGGATAAGGTTTTGGAACATGATAGTTTATACAACAAGATATTAATTTGGTTCAGTACATTGTTTTTAACATTATTCCTGGGATTTACAATAGAGACATATTCTGAAGAGAACATGATCTATATATTTATGGCAGTTGTAGTTTGTCTGATAATTTACAGTATTGTACGGGTAATCCAGAAAACGGATAATCTCCTTTGGGTAATAGTTTTATTTCTTGGGGAAGTTTATTTTATGAATCCGGTGTCTCGGTATATATTGGCATATGGAATTGGCTGGTTTGGCTCAATGATGGGATTTGCAATCATATTAGAGATTTTTAATAAGATTGGACTTCATGTATTAGTTTATGTATTTATGTTCGTATTAACACCATGGGTAGTTCAAGCAGAAGCCTGGATTGTGAAAAAGCTTTTGAAAGTATTCTTTGGTGATTTATATGATCCGGATGAAATATGTATGCTGGATAAGATAGGACTTGGTGTGGCAGGAGGATTTTTAGTTGTATGGATTTTGATGGTAATAATATTTTGATGTTGCCTAGATGTAGAATATTAAGAATTTTTTAATTGAGTCATATAGCTAAATGTAGAGAGTAAGTGATATGATAACTAAGACATGAATAAAAGCCAATTTTAAGGAAAGACATAGTATTTTAAAAATTGTATTGTGTTATAATTCTATGAGATAAAATAGTTAAATATCTAAATTTTTTGAGTGAAAATAATTGGAAAAATTTACGACACTGAAGACTAATGAAGTATAAAGATAGATGAAGAAATTTTTTTAGATATCTATTGATAGGGGAAGAAAAATGTTTAGAGCAATAAGACAATACAGAAATCCAATAAAGAGTTCAAAATATCGAGATATCGAAGAATCATATAATAATGTATTAAATATAGAAAGAAAAGAAGGGTATCAGAATGTATTGAGTGCAATTTTTAGTATGGCATTTGTTGCACATTTTGTCAGTATTATAGGATTGTATCAATTGTTGTTTGGAGGTGATCGGTCATTTAAACCCGAGAAATTCATCCATTGGGTAGCGTTAGGCATTTTAATTGCTTTGCTTATTCATGGGTTGATAGAAGTCTGGAAAAAAATGAAAAATACAGATTTATATCTGGTGAACTATTCTCAACTGCATGATTTACTTACAGTAGCACGATATGAGGCAGAAAATTCAATTATAAATATAGGTGGGGATTTATCGTGGTTAGACAAAGATATAGATTCTTTAAAAGAAATAAAGGAAGAACATCCGCAGATTAAAATAAAAATATATTATGATAAACAAAAATTATCACATGATACGAAAAAATTAGTTAAAAATCTACAAGAAGAGGAAATTGTAGAATTGATTCCATACCCAACTAATATAAAGACGCCTGAAATTAGATGCATGGTAACAGACTTTAATTATTCCGATACAAAAGAATGCAAAATTTATATATATCGTAAAGTTGAAAGAAAATTCAAGAAAAATCGAGACATATTTGAATGGAGAGAATATAGTTATGAGAATAATCCAGAACTTTATGATGCAATCGCATCGATCTTGAATATTTTGAACAAGGTTAAATGTTCTAGTATTTTGATAGGAGTAAGTGGAATAAATAATTCTGGAAAAACGAGTATAATACGAGAATGTGCTGAAATATTAAAGAAAAGTTTTTCGGTATACGTTGTTGAAGATATTTTTAGGGACATTACTACAAAATCTCAGATCGATAGACTTAATCAAACACTTTTCACTAAATTAGCTATAATTATTGAAGAAAATTATGAAGAACAAATCGTTATTTTTGATCGAACACCATTTGATAATTTTGTATATTATATTATGAGAGAAATGTGTAAAGCAAATGCACTTACTAGGCAATTTAAGAAGAATACAATTCTTACAACATATAATAGCATTATCAGAAAGGAACAAAATAAATTTGATTTAAAATTTCAGGTAAAACGAAAAAAAGAACTTCCTAATTATTCAACAAAATGGGTATCAGCGAAGGAACGAAAATGTGCCTTGGATTTATATCAAGAAATGGAAATAGAATATATGTCGGATTATGAGACGTGTTTTAGGATTGGAGATGATGCATTTAGTCAGGATGTAGAGTCAGCAGCGAAAATTATGGCGGAAAAGATTACGGAATATTATTATATAAATGTGGGAGAAAGTAAAGGTGTTAAGTAAGCTGTTTGATAATAGTAAGGTGTTACAGAATGTATTTGATTTTGAGGCGTACTATACACTTGATATGATAACTTAGATTATAAAATAGTTAGTAGAGCAGAAACTTGATTGCATATTCCGCAAAAACAGAGCACTCGCTCCGCATGAGCGGAGCGCTGTTCCGCTAGGAACGTAAACGCAAAATAGCGGGTACCTTGACATTTTGCGTTGTAAGCGCTTAAATTTTAGACATGGATACAAAAATCCCCGGCCACATTTCTGCAACCGGAGCACCTTGATAATTCACATATGATTGATTATTGATTTGAGTCGTTTGCACGACGTTCGATTTCAGCTTTGACTTCTTCGTTCCATGGGGCAAGCCTATCTAACTCTTCATCGCTCATCCTATCATTCGGGAGTTTTTCCAGAAGATAGGTTAGATAGTGATAGACGTTTACTCCATTTGCTTTCGCCATTTCTACCATTGTGTAGACGATAGCACTGGCCTGGGCGCCGTTTGGAGTATCACAGAACAGCCAGTTTTTCCGGCTTACTGTAAACGGACGAATAGCGTTTTCACTGAGATTATTAGAAAAACTGCAGTGACCATCTTCCAAATAGGTCATAAGATAGGATCGGCGATTCTGAATATAGGTAACTGCCTTATCTATCCTTGATCCACGGACTGGATTTTGTTTATCAAGCCACGACAAAAAGCCTTCTACTATCGGCTTTTCTTTCTCAAGACGAGCTTTCTTGATAGCATCGAAGGATGAGTACTTCGCTTTAATGACATCTTCCAAATGGAAAAGCTGGTTGATATACATCATGCCTTGAACAGATGGCTGTGTATAATCCAGTTGCTTTCCTTTCGGAATCGCATCTGTCAGATATCTGCGGATGTGTGCCCAGCATGCTGTCCGTTTGGCATCAGGAACTTTGTTGTAACCACTGTAACCATCACACATCAGATATCCCTTGAATCCCTCAAGGAATTCTACTGCGTTATTCCCGGCACGGGTTTCTGAATATTTATAAAGGATGATTGGGAATCCGCCATCTTCCCCGCTGCGGAATAACCACATGTAAGATTTGGTCTGTGCACGCCTACCGGATTCGTGTAATACCTGGAGTGGTGTTTCATCTGCCATTGCGAATTCCCTTTTTAAGAGTTGCCGGTGGAAGTAATCATACATCGGGGTGAAATAATCCAATGTATTACGGATTACCCAGTTTGCCATCGTTGCTCTTGTGATAGCAACACCGTACTGTTCCCAGTCTTTTTCCTGCCGGGTATAAGGAAGACTGTTACAAAACTTCTGATACATGACCCAGGCGATAGTATCTGCCGCAGCCATACCGTGAAGCATATGTGCATGGCCGTCTTTTCCCTTTTTGATAACAGTAACGTCATCGTTATTACATTCCGGGCAAATATAATTTAAGCTGTATATTTCGATCACTTTTAACTTTGCCGGTACGAAGGAAAGTTCGCGGCGTACGAATTCTTCACCGATTTTTACCAGAGGAGCGTTGCAAACAGGGCAGACTTTTTCTGCATCCGGAAGATCCAGATATTTTTTGACTACTGGAATCCCTTTGAACCGTTCTGCGTTAGTTGCACGGGATTTCCGCTTTTTTGTCTCTTTCTCAGGCAAAAGACTTTCCAACGCTTCTGGTTCTGCAATAGTTGGATTCTGTTCCAGTTCGGCTTCATTAAATAAATTCAATTGTCCCGGAACATCCATGGAACGTTTTTCGCTGGAAGAACCGAAAAGCTTTTTGCGAAGCAGATCCACTTCTTCCTTTAAATTATCCCGTTCCTGAGTAAGAGCCTCTTCCCGTTTGTTAGCGGCATCTACAGTTGCCTGAAGTGTTTTTATCATTTTTTTCAGATCGTTGATCATGTCTTTCAACTCACGGAGTTGAAGGCCTTTAGAACTGTCTGCCACTGCGTTTCCCTCCCGGTTTTTGATACTTTTATTATACCAGAAATCATGGAAAACTCCTAGGAAAACGGGTCAATAAGAGGCTTGAAAAACGCTGAATTTTCAAGGAAATCCAGTGCTTTTATGTGTATTTTTTTGCCGTACAGTTTAAGTGGTTTTAATAGCTTTTGGCTGCTCGATATCGATGCCTGACATCAGCCAGTCGAACTCTCTCCAAGTGAGATTCCGGACTTCTGATTTATCCCGGGGCCACCGGTAAGAGCCTTGGGCGGTGAGTCTTTTGTAGATCATAACAATTCCGTCAGGCTCTTTTAAGATAGCTTTAATCCTGTCGCATTTGCGTCCACAGAATAGATAGAGCGAATGGTCGATTTCCATAGAGAACTGCTCCTGAATAATTGCGCATAATCCATCGATAGATTTACGCATATCTGTTCTGCCACAAACGATATAGATTGCATCGACATTGGAAATGTCCGCTAACATAATGGCTCCTTTAATGCATCCATTAAAATTTTTAGAAGCATAGGCTGAACAGTATTGCTCATACGGATTGTTAATCCTTTTGCTTCAATCTCAATCGTATGTGAATTGTCAAGGTACATAGAACTGCTTCTTTCATCTTGAAACAGTTCTGCCGGAGAAAGTTCCGGTTCTATAGCAATCTGAACGACATCCTGTTTGTGGGATGTAAGATCAAGAGTGCTGGCTTTGCCAATCGGATCTGGTATCTGACAGGCTCTTTTGCGCAGACGGGAAACGGCATTATAGAAGCAACTTGGAGAAATACCTTGTGCTTCACACCATGCAGCGTCTGTTAATCCACTTTGCCTGCATTCAGTTACCAGCTCCATCCAATCATCCAAAGAACGCCTTGGTGCACGTTTATCACTCATAATGAAACCTCCAAATGTAGTAAATTTCTACTTTCTATCAAAGAAGTGGAGTAAAAATCTATCTTCTATTATTATGAGTTAGAAAAGGGCGAATATCTAGTTACCCAAAAACTAAGCGCTTACTTTGCGTTTACATACATGCATAACATAAGCGCAGGCAAAATGGCATACGCCATTTCCCTGCGCTTTTATTATCCTTATAGCCGAATAATCAAAATACTATCTGTTCTTACGTCTCTTACGAATAATAGTATAAATACATCCTGCAGTGCATATTCCGCGAAATCTGCGCATCCGTTCCGGAGGAACGGAGCGCCATTCCGCTTGAAACTGAGCAACGCTCAGTTGGTTAATTAGTTACTTTGATTTACACGGCGGTCACGCCCTGGAAATTCCAATCGGTAGGCTTTGGATGTCATTCTGCTAAGACAAGCATCAGCATAGGTATTATCACCGAATAATTGATACCATTTTGCAACTGGTACTTGGGAGATGATAATGGTCGCTTTTCTGCTGTCACGAGATTCGATGATTTCAAACAGATCTCGGCATTTATCCATGTTCAGATCCATCAGCCCAAAATCATCGATTACCAGAAGATCATAGGAAGCCATTTTGTTGGAATACTCATAATAGTTGTTTTCCCTATGTGCATGTTCAGACTCCTGAAGCAGGTAATTGGCCCTGATATATTTTGTAGTACGCATCTGATGCATTGCAGCAACACATAAAGCACAAGCTACGTGGGTTTTGCCAGCCCCAGCCCCTCCTGTCATTAAAAGATTGTTGGGTTCGTCAATCCACTCACATGTTGCAAGCTTTTCAATGACATGAGTATTCAGCTGACGTTCAGGTTCATAAAGGGAGCTGTCCAAATCTGCAGCTGGATATTTAAGAGTTGCCTGTTTTAAAAGACGGTTAAATTTCTTAGTTTCTCTTTGAGACCATTCAAAGTTTACGATATCTGAAAATCTATCTTCGAATGAATCAAGCCGACTATTCGGATTTAACAGCTGTTGCTCAAGAGCTTCTGCCATTCCTGACATGCGTAGTTTATAGAGTTTGTCCATTATGAGATTTTGTTCTTTTGAAAGTTTCTCGTTGTAGAGATATGTTTTGAATGTATATGCCATAAGTGTTCACCTTTACTTGTAGTAGTCCTTTCCGCGAATGTTTTCATGTGTTGGAAGGTTCCCCGGAGCGTTTTCCATAAGTCCCTTCGCATTCATCCTTTTGAGAACCTGCTTATAAGTGAAATATTTGCAGGAATTCATCTCAATGCACTTACGGGCGGCTTCTTCTGCCATACCATAAGGCACTGTTTTTGCCATGTGAAGGATACCTGCGCAAGCATTATAAGACTGTTCTTCATGCTTAGATGATTTCAGAACCCTATCAATCAATTCAGACATTGCGGTTCCGATTGCGGATGCCCAGCGACGGTAATAGTTGCCGTCTTTAGAATTAACTTCTTTGTAGTAAAGATGTTCAGGTCTCATATGTTCATCAGTTGTAATGTACAATGGAAACTCTTTATATGAACGTTTATGAGTACAGATCAAACGATTGTACTGGTCGCAGATCCTGATTTCTGATGGTGTTGCTTTCAGGATTGCAGGTTTTCCACAGTAAGAGTACAATACGGAGTAGTAGTGGCCGTCATACTCGATGTGGTAATTATTAGGGACTTTCAGAACTGCTTTGTAATCACAAATCATGTAACTTCCGCCTGGCAGTGGTTTCATACAAGGTTTATCATATTTCTCAAAAGCATCTTTTCTGGAAAAACTCTTATTCTGAAACTTTCGGGAATTAAGTGCCGCTACTATTTTTTTAATCCCGGCATTTAAATCTTCGAAAGATGTATAAATATTTTCTTTGAGTTTTTCTACCAGATGAGTTTCGAGAAACTTTACGTGATTTTCAACCGTTGGTTTACCTTTTGGTTTTCTCGCCGGTGGTGGAAGTACGATAGTATCGTAAAAGTCCTCTAAATCCGAAAAGGAGGATTGAAGAATCAATTCATCTTTTGTGTGCTTAGTTACAGCAGTTTTAAGATTATCCGGTACAAAATATTTTGCAACTGCTCCATAAGAAGAAACAGCATGGGAACAGCCTTCAATGAAGCACGGCAGCTTCTCGTTGGGGAAAGCTTCTGCATAGATCAAGCTGCTTACACCAAGGGTTGTTGCAAAGATATGAACCTTTTTAATCTCACCGGTTTCAACATCGGTAAGAAGTTCAGGCTGATCTCCAACCCAGTCGATGTACATCTTTTCTCCTGGTTTGCGATTTACAGCCATGGAAATATTTTGACCGCCATAATTCTCTTCAACAAATCGATTGAAATATTCGTAGAATTGTGACTTTTCATAACCATGTGGATTTTGCTCTTTATATTCGAGCCAGCAAAAAGATATATTTACTTTACTTCCACTGGTATGAATCCGGTCATAATAGTACTGAAAATCTGGAAGTGGAACATCCTTCCGTTGAAGATTTTTTGAAGGATAGAATAATTCTTCCACATCCTTTGGTGGCATCATACGGAGTTCTTCTATAGGAATCCCAGATGCTTTATAACGGCTCATGATAAGGTTAAGTGTACCTGAGCCGATGTTGTACCGATCCATAACGAATCTAGTTGGGCAGTTATTCAGACGCATCTGAATAGAGCCAATAATCGTATTGTAGTCTTGCATAAAAATGCCTCCTTTCGTAATCAATCTTGGACTACGAAAGAACTATAACACGATATGGAACGAATGGTCAGTTGAACCGGAAACACGCTCAGTTACAAGCGGAATCTGTGTTCAGTTTTTATCGGAAACCGTGCTCAGATGAGCCGGAATTTGCATCCTGCAGCGATCATAAGTGAAAGAACCAATGAAACTGTATAAAGAATCATGTGATTGTTATCACCGGTTTTTACCTTGCCGTTTGTAGACTTCTTATTTGCATGATTAGCATTAGTAGTCTTTGGAGATGCTGTAGTAGTTGCTCCGTTCTGACCATTGGATGTGTTGTTACCTGTAGAACCGGAGGTTGTACCATTGTTAGTTCCGGAAGGATCTGTTGTTCCAGGTGTGCTCGGTTTATCAGTATCCGGTTTGTCAGTACCTGGTTTGTCAGTGCCTGGTTTATCAGTACCTGGCTTATCCGTACCTGGTTTATCCGGTGTCGGATTTTCTGATCCGTCGGTTACTCTCCAGAGCTGTGTTCCCCAGAACGGGTTAGCCATACCGAGGAAGAGTCCGTTGTCTGTCGGAATAAATGCACGTCCGCCGTGGTTATAGATATCGCCGAAACCATTGCGGGTGAGTGTTGTAAAGTTTACTCCGTCGGAAGAGATCAGTACGTCGCATCCTTTTTCCTGTGTGTGGATGATGTTGCTGCATCCAAGGTAATATACGAAATGATGGAATGCAGTGTTGAAGACGTTGTTCTCAATCTTCTGTGCAAGATCTGGGTTCAGGCGGTTAAGGATTGGTTTTACATATTTGTTGTAATTATTTACCATATCCATATATACATCGACGATGTCAGATGGTTTATTTCTCTGTGTGTAAGCAGCTGTCTGAGAGTCGTCAGAAGAAAGTGTCTCGATTTCATCCAGCTGATCTAACATCTGGTCGATGGCATCTACTTCTGTGTCTGTAAGTTCTGCATTTGTGTTGTCTGTTACAACTGTTTCCTGGTCTTTTGCGGCTTCTGTAGCTGCCTGATCAGCAGTATTATCAGCGTCTGTATTCTCCTGAATATTTTCCTGAGTATCTTCTGCGGTATCTTCTGTGGCGGCCTCTTCTGTTGTACCTTCTTCTGCGGTCAGTGCTGCGCCGGAAGGAGTTTTCTTAAGGCTCTGAAGAAGTTCTTTGACATAAGTCATCTTCTGTGAGAATTCTTCAGGTGTCATTTCCAGAAGACTTCCGTCGGTCAGCTGTGTGAATCCGGATGCGAGTGTTGCGATATCGAATGTTCCGATCAGGAGCTTTCCGTGGTATTCAGAGAATCTCCACAGATACTGTGTGGAAGCTGCTCCGAATCCGTCGTCGTTGATGAGTTCGATATTTTCATTCTTGTCCATGCGGTTCAGGCATGCTGGGTTCTTCAGATCTTCATAGAGAGACTGGAAATCACCGGCATTACCGATTTCGGCGAGGTCAAGCATCGGGTCGTTATAGCCGCCGATGTAGAGATGGTCGCCATATGCGAACAGATTACCTGCGCAGGATTCTTTCTTTCCAAGACCGAATTCATATTTGGCACCTTTGGATGTGTCTCCGATGATCGGTGTCCAGTTCCAGGTTCCGTCGGCTTTCGGATCACCGCGGTATACGGCGAATCCCTGTTTGTGATTGACGCCTGTTGTGGCATCTGTCTTGCCTGTTACCATGGATACGTACAGAGATCCGTTGAATGGAACAAGATCCCATAATCCGCCGCCGTTAATACTGTCGCGGATCCAGCAGGCCGGAAGATTGTCGAAGGTCTCCTGGTTGGCGATAACGGACCAGCTGTCTACGTCTTCTGGATTTGTAGTGGAAAGAAGACGTACACCCTGCATACGTGGGTTATCGTCTTTGTAACGCACGTCTTTTTTGGCCATTGCTTTGATCGCATTCTGGTATGCCTGTGGAAGCTGTGAACCGGATGCGAACATGTTGTCTGGATCTGCGCCGTCGGTAGCCAGAGATACGAGAAGCTTGCCATCCATAACGGTGAGTCCGCGGATCCCGTTGGCGAATCCGGAGTTCTCTGCAGTCTTTTGCATAACAACTTTTGTTTCATTTGTCTCAGGATCGATCTGAAGCAGACGAGATGTCGGGAAACCGGCGCAGGCAAAATATAATTTGCCATTGTATTCTACGGCCATTCGGTATCCGTTCCAGTTGACGAATGCGGAGCTCTCTTTTTCGATGTAGACAACTTCTGTCTCATAGGTGTATTTGTTCACACGCATGATACAAGGAGTTCCGTTGGTAGATGTTGCTCCGTCAGGAAAATTACCGTTGTACACAACATTCAGAATATTGGTTGCTACGGTGCCGGCTTTCTGTGCCGGATTTTCATCCCCGCGGTTCTGGAACAATTTGGTCAGATTGTTCTTGAGATTGCGGTAGTAAATACCTGAGATTGGATTCCAGCAGGTGCCAAGGTAGATATAATTTCCATGTTCTACGCAGGACCATACATAGCTTTGGTTACGGTTGCTCTCTTCTCCCATAGCATCGAATGACAGGATACCGTCAGTCTCACCGGCTCCTCTTTCCGGATGAGAAACTTTCTCGATGCTGTAACCTTCGGATGAGAGTGGGGCAGCGCTTACATTTACTCCTGTTGCAACACAGGACACAGAAAGAACTGCTGTCAGTACGAGTTGGAAAAATCTCTTTTTCATAATTTTCCTCCATTATTAAATTGTTAGTTTCATAGATGATTGTATTATAGGCGAACCCCTGTTGTAAATCGTTTTTTTGCGTATTTTACAGCTAAAAATAAAAAAAATGTAGAAATTTGAAAAAAATTAAATTTTTTTGAAAAAAACGCGACAGGTTTTTAAAAGTTATGTGTATTAATATATAGAGGGAGACAAAAAGAAGAATTTATATAGATTGGAGCAATCGAAAAAGACTATGTCGAGATTGCATGTGAACTGTGGTTACAGCCCCGCACCCCATCATTTACATACGCAGGAAATACTCAAAGAAATGAAAAAATCCGATGAATATAAATAATAGAGTATTGATAAATATTGATATGTGTGCATTGATAAACGTACTGTAAATTTTTGGGAGTTGCGGGATACTGTAAATCGCCGGAGGATTTGGATATCGTCCACCGGTGTTATAATTCCGGGGCTTTATGTGTAGGGCCCCGGAATTAGCTATATATAGAGAGATTATGAAAGAGAAGATGAGATATGACGATACGGCAATTTATTAAGAAATTATTTGTAACGATTATAATGATTGGGATTGTACTGGCGGCGGTATTGAAGGTTGGTTATATATTGATCTGCAAGGTTATTGTGATGATTATATTTGCAGTACTTGCGATTCGGTACTGGGTCGGTGAGGATATCAGGAAAGCGGAAGAAGAGAAAAGGGGAACCTGGTTATTCACGCTTGGATTTATCGGGCTGACTGTGCTGACAATGCTTGCGGCCAATATCCCGGGACAGGTGCAGCGGGATCAGTACCTGTACCTTACGAAAGAGCATACGGAACAGTTGGAGAAGGTGCTTTTAAGAGAGGCGACTGCGGATAGTGAAAGGTGCATACAGTGGTATGAAAAGCAGATGCTGGGCATCAGGAATAATAAGGCGCTTGGGAATCCGGCTATGCAGACGGAGGATGAAAGACGGTATAAGAACCGCATCGATGGAAAAGAAGTGTACCGGGATCCGGATACATGTACTCTACGTGTGAAAGAGCTTAAAGATGGCAGTACGAAAGACAGTGTACTGATTAATGGACCGGTGGGAGAGATCATAGCGATGCGGGAGCGGATTTTCTATATTGATATGGAAGATCATAATGTTCTGAAATCTGTAACCTATGACGGAAGGAAGAGAAAGACCTGGACGAAGGATCCGGTAAAGCAATTTGCCGTAATCGGTGAATATGTGATCTGCTGTACGGAGGATGAGAAGCTTATCCGTTGTGATATGTCGACGGGCAAGAGAAAGGAACTGGCGGATCATATTCAGTACTTTTTTGCCGGCGCGAAGCTGTATGCGCAGAAGGGGTCGAAGATTGTGTCGGTCAGCTATGACGGCAAAGAAATCAGGGTATTTAAGAAAGATGTGGTTATGATGGATAAGAAGGAAGACAAGGTATATTATAGGAGAATGGACAGGAAGAAAGAGCAGATGTATGTGTGTGATGTGGATGGAGGGATGGAGAAAATGGTTGGAAGCCGAGATTAATTGTCTTTAATTTATATATCCGTGTTCTAATATATCTTATGCAAGAATATATTTAGAATAAGCTTGAAATTTATCGTAAAAGGGGTATATAATAAATGAAGAGAGATTACTTCGCAAAAAGCGAACAAATATACAAAGGAGGACGAGCTATGATTATTATGGATATTAAAGTTGACAACATATATGCATTTAAAGATTTTCATATAAATATGTCATATCCAAAGAAAATAGTGAATTCGACTATAGAAAATGAATTTCTGGAAGAGAGGACAAATTTTCGGTACAAAAAAGTTAATATCATTATGGGTACAAATGCAACAGGAAAAACAACTATGGGTAAGTTGTTAATGTTGTTTACTAATTATTTGAATGATGGAGGATATAAGCGGTTTACTAATAGAATTGCAGATGTAAAAAAAGCAGCAAAATTGCAGATCGATTTTGTGACAAACGAAAATTTATTATATAGATTTGAGATGAATGTCGGTCCGAAGACCCAAAAAAGTTATACAGAAGAAGATGTAGATATTAAGATTTTCTATACACCAATAGAGACAAGAGACAGTTATGAAACATGTGCGTCAAGATTGGATATGTATGAGTGTGAAGAAACGACATATGAAAAAGTAAATACAAACGGATGGAAATTTTCATATCCGATAGATTCGTCAGGGGACAAGGTTTATAGTACGATAGAAGAGAATAGTAAATATATATACATATTACAGCAGATTTTAAAAACACTTGATTCTTCGGTGGAGGAAGTAGTAAAAGTTTCTGAAGTAGAGAATACATATGTAATAAAATGGAAAAATTGTTCAGCAATTATTAAGGATGGAAAAATCGCTAATGGTGAGGTAATGTCCAGTGGAACTAAGGCAGGGCTTGAAATATCTTATATAATAACCTCTCTTTTATGTGATATGCATGATTTATATTATTGTGATGAATTATTTTCTTATGTGAATAGTGACATTGAAAAGGCCTGTTTGTCGATTATAATTGAAAAACTCTCGGGGAGAAAGCAATTGTTTTTCACAACACACAACTCAGACATATTAGATATGCAGCTGCCAAAGCATTCATTTACATTTCTGAAAAAAGATGTAAATAACGAAGATGATTCAATCAAATGTATTGCGGCATCTCAGTATTTAAAAAGAAGCACGGACTCGTTAAAGCATGCGGTGGAAAATGATCTGTTTTGTACAGCGCCTGAATTACATAGGCTATTTGAAATTGCTGATTTGTAATTAGGAGGGATGCAAATGAGAAAAAGCGGTATTTATCAATATTATGTAGAGGGTGAAGATGAGAGAAGTCTGCTTAACACATTGAAGTTGGATCTGCGTTGTATTGAGAGTGGAAAAATTGATAAGTTTAATGTAATTCAAAGTCGTTTTACGACTGCAAGAATGCGCACGCTAAAGACGGGAACAACAGTAGTTCTGGTATATGATACAGATGTAGAGATGAATACGAAAATTTTAGATGAAAATATAGCTTTTCTGAAAAGACAAAAAGGAATAAAAGAAGTAATTTGCATTCCGCAAGTAAGAAATTTGGAAGATGAACTAGTGCGGGCCTGTAATATAAAAAATATTGTGGATTTGACTAAGAGTCTTACAAAAGCAGATTATAAAAAGGATTTAATTAATTGTAGTAATTTAAGTGACAGATTAAAAAAATGTAAATTTGATATAACAAAAATATGGGCAGAAATTCCAAAAAACAATTTTAAAAAATATGGAAATGATTCCGAAAAAATAAAAATCAAGTCAAAGAAATAGTTATAGGAAAAGAAGCGCTACTTCCAGCAGTGTCATTCTTGTGTAAATGACATTACCGGAAGTGGCGCTTCTTTTTGTTGGACTGTATGATTAATGTAACGTGGGAATATGAAATTTGTGGTGGGGATGGGATTAAATATATGTTAGATTGTGGTTAAATGGCGTTGCAATTTGGAATACTATCACGTAACATTGAAGAATAAGAAGAAAGCATTAAATGAAAGAAGATAAAAACAGGAGCAACATATGCAACACACACAGCAATTATTTTTAGAGGCATTAAAAGCCGCATTAAAAAATGAACAGGTAGAATGGAATAACAAGTTGGAAGCGCAGGAATGGATGGACCTGTTCCGCATGGCGGAAGTGCACCAGATCCTTCCGATGATCTATGAGGCCGTATACCGAAGCCCGGCCGCCGGGCAGGCGGATCCGCAGATCCTGGCTCCGGCGAAGGCGCAGATGGTGCGCACGGTGATCATGCAGACGCAGAAGACGGGAGAGTTTGAGCCGCTTTACAGATATCTGAGAGAGAGCGGAATCTGTCCGTTAGTGGTGAAAGGGATCGTGTGCAGGAACATTTATCCGAATCCGGATTATCGGATATCCGGAGATGAGGATCTGCTGATCCGGCCGGAGGATTTTAGAAAATGCCACGATCTGTTGCGCAAATATGGAATGCAGACATCGGAGCAGGATATGGATGCGGAAGAACTGGAATCGGTTTACGAAGTACCATACGGGAAGAAGGGAAGCCTTATCTACATAGAGCTCCACAAGAGCTTATTCCCGCCGGAATCAGAGGCATACGGGGATCTGAACCGCTTTTTTGCAAATGTACATGAAGATGCGATTGATATCAGGATCGATGGAACGGATATCCGGACAATGGGATACACGGATCATCTGTTTTATCTGATCTGTCATTCGTTCAAGCATTTCCTGCACAGTGGATTCGGGATCCGGCAGGTATGCGACATCATATTATTTGCCAATGAATATGGATATGTGATTGACTGGGAGAAGGTTCTGAGACAGTGTAGGGAGATACATGCGGATCTTTTTGCTGCGGCATTATTTGCAATCGGTGAGAAATATCTGACGTTTGATCCGGAGAAGGCGCATTATCCGAAAGTATGGCAGGGGATCTGTGTGGATGAGACGGATATGCTGATGGATCTTCTGGACAGTGGTATCTATGGAAATGCGAATATGAGCCGGAAACACAGCAGTAATATGACGCTGGATGCGGTGGCAGCAGACAAGAATGGAAAGAAAGCCGGGAATACGGTCTTAAAGTCTTTGTTCCCATCGGCAAAAAAGCTCGAGGGGCGGTATCCGTATCTTAAGAAACATCCGATTCTTCTTCCGATTGCGTGGACAGACCGTATCTTAAAATACCGTAAAGAGACAGTGGCAGGAGGGGATAACGCTGCGGCAGATTCCGTGAAGATTGGAAATCAGCGGATTGAACTTATGAAAGAGTATGGGATCATTAAAAATGACATAAAACGTTGATGACGAATTATGCATATATATGGTATAATATACAGGCTGTATGCATTTTAGAATGCAGTGATGTGAGAGAAATACAGAAAGGGAAAAAGTATGAAAAGAAAGAAAAGTACACGATTGCTGGCAGTAGCGCTGACAGCAGCAATGCTGGCGCAGCCGGTAGGTGCACAGATGGTGTTCGCGGAAGGTAATACGGATGCAGTGCAGCAGGAGCAGGCAGTAAGCCCGGCGGCAGAGACAACGAGAGCAGTTCTTAAGAGTGGAACGGCAGTAATTCCGGCGGATGCAGACCTGAATCAGGTGAAAGAGATCCTTGGTAAGGCATTGGTTGAGAATGCGGATCAGGTGGATCTGAGTAGTCTGGAGTGGGAGTATTATTGTGAAGGTAAGACAGTAATAGGAACATCCGGTAATGCATCTTGGGGAAGTATTGAAGGATTTACAAGTGAAACTGGAAAGTATATAAAAACAAAATATACCCATCCATCTCTGGCAGCAAATACTGATGGAACCTATAAGGTCCGTTTAAAAGGCACAACAACGGAAGTGACTCTGACAAAGACGCAGAAATTAACTTCAGCTATATCAATAAAAGATAATACAAATGTAAACCTTGTATACAACGAGGACGGAAGCGTCAATTATGACGCAGTACGTCAGAATATCTTCAATACAGTTGTAGAATCTACAACTCCGGAGCTGACGGTCAATGATGTAACGATTGAATATTATGCAACTGCAACAACAGGAGCAGCAGTAGGTTTTGGAAAAGAATGGATGCCGTTAGAAGGTGGAACGAGTGGAACACTAATTCCCCTGACCTACCCGGCAATGGGAGATGGAACCCAGAAGATTAAGATTTCTTATGCTGGAACGGATGCATATTCCGGAGCAAGTGCAGAAGCAACGGTTAATATCGGTATCGGCAAAGAGCAGTCAGTGATCGCATTCAAAGAGAATCCGACGATCAAGCTTGTATATAACGATGATCTTACAGTAGATTATGCGGCAGCTAAAGAAGCGATCATGAATGATGTGATCGACGTTGAGAAAAGCAGCCCGGAAGGATTATCACTTGATAACCTGACAATCGAGTACTATGCAACAGGAGCATTAGGAAGTCTTGTAAAAGCATGGGCACCGATCGAAGGCGGCAAGGTTAACGGTCTTACTTATCCTGGAATTCCGGAAGGAACACAGAAGATCCGTGTTACATATGCGGGAGACAAAGAGAATACTGCCGTAACAGCAGAGACAGATATCACGGTAATAGATCGTGAACAGTCAGCATTCAATCTGAATGAACCGGCAGAAGGAGCTGCTTCTTATGAAGTTCCGATGGCATTTAACGAGGATCAGACATATGATTATGATGCCACAGCCAAAGCAATCTACAATGCAGTTGTAGCATCTACAGTTCCGGAGAATCTGACAGCAGACGATGTAACAATCAGATACAACGCAGGAACAGATATGCTTAAGAACTGGCAGCCACTGAATACAACAGACTGGACAAGCACATTTACGAAATTCGGACCTGGCGAATGGACGATTCAGTTCTCTTGGGCAGGTAATAAAGAATACAAAGGTGCAACAACAGAGGTAAAGGTTAATGTAACAGACAACCGTCTTGCAAGTGCCATTGTATGCAAAGAAGGCGTATCGTTTACTTATAACATGGATGCAGCTGTAATGAAGCAGGCAATCTTTGACAACGTGATTGACTGGGAGAACAGTACACTTCCTGCAAAAGACACATTGACTGTGGATAACTTCACAATGGAATATTATGGAAGCAATACACTTGCCGGTGATATCGACGGCGGAATGAAACAGTGGGCACCGATCGAAGGTGGTACCGTAACATTTCTGACCTATGCACGGATGGGAGCAGGAGAGCAGAAGATCCGCATTACTTATAAAGGAAATGCGCAGTATCGCCCGTCAGCACAGACAGAAAGCACAGTAACGGTTAATAAAGCTAAGGTAAAAGTAAAAGTAAAATCAACCAGCATTTATGCAGATGCAACTCTGCCGGAAGACTTTGTAACAATGAATCCAGCAGATAAATTCGATGTATACACAGTATACGGTGGACTGACAAGCAATGCGAACCTGTCACTTTATCTGGATCTTCCGGACAAATATACGAACAGTGCGGTTCTGAAGTTGTTAGATCCGATTGTAGAGAAACTCTATGGAAAGACATTTACACAGATGATGAACGACGGAATGACAGTAGGAGAACTGAGACAACTGCTCAATACACAGGAACTGTTAGACCTTCTTGAGAAGCTTCATATTGACACAGGTACATTTGGACAGATTCTTACAATAATCAATAAGATGCCATCCGTTGCAGATTCTGTAAGAGTATCATTCGGTACACCGAACCATGCAGGTCTCTATACAGTAACAGCAGTTACAGATAGTAAGAACTACGAGACAGGTGTAGGCATCGGAACACTTCTTGTGAAGATGCGTTCTAAGGGCGTGAAGCTTAATTGGAATGAGAGATTCGTAAACGGAAAGATTACTGCAGAAGAAGCAAAGAATTTTGATTTCAAAGCAACGCTTTCATCAGACGGAGATGTAACGATCGCACAGGATAGCGTACACTATCTGTATTCAGGATTCACAAGCAAATGGAAGATCTATTCCAGCACAACAACTCCTCCGACAGAGCCGGGAAGTTATGTGATGACGGTAGTAACACTTGGTGGAGATTATCAGGCAGCACCGATCACACGTGGATTCAAGATTACAAAATAAATTGCAAAAGAATATTGTAAAGCGGCCCCTGGTTTTACCGGGGGCTTTTTGTATTGTAATCAAGAAACAATTAAGATATAATATCTATGTGGTGGAAATGATACGAAAGCTTGATACGAAAGCTAGATATTAAAATTAGATATTATATGAGATTAAGGGACGATAGAGATGAGGGTTGACAAAGAATTTGTGCTCCGGGAAGGCCGAGAAGAAGGACTCCGGACAGGAATAAACTATGGAGAACTACAAAATCTAGTTAGAATGGTGCTCAAAAAAATGCGAAAAGACGTCTCATGTGAAATAACCGCGGAACTCTTCGAAGAACCGGTAGAAAAGATCCGAAAGATATATGAAGTAGCGGAGAAATATGCGCCGGAATATGATATTGAGTCAATTTGCCGAGAACTGGCGGCATAAAGTGCTTTGGTTACACCGTAAGGGAATGTCCTTGTACCTTACCGGTGGATTTGGTATAGTATAAGGTATTATTCTGTAAAGGAGGCTCGTGATGAAAGAGACAGGAGAATCCGGATCAACAAAGAATAAAACCGTTATATTACTTCTGATCATTCTTTTGACCCTGTTATGGTTTGTCGGAGAGATTCTGGTTTCTTACCATTGGATGAAAGTGAATCGGTATCCGGTGCAGGTACGGAATCTGCGGTATGCGGATACGGTTACAGATGCAGGATTCAAGATGGTGGTGATTTCGGATCTTCATGATCATGAATTCGGGAAAGACAATGAGAAGCTGATCCGGTGTGTAAAAGAACAGGATCCGGAGATGATCATTCTGGATGGCGATATGCTGAATGAGGATTCGAAGAGTGACGAGGTGCCGGTCAGACTGGTAAAAGGTCTGGCAGAGATTGCGCCGGTGTATTATGCGCTTGGGAATCATGAACTGGATTATATCGGCACTGCAGAAGGGAAGAAGATGCAAAAGCACCCGGAGAATTCCGAATTGGTGAAGGATCTTACAGATGCCGGCGCATGTGTGCTGGAAGAAGGTTACCGGGACGTGGAGATCGGTGGATGTAAGGTGCGCATCGGTGGGATGTATGAATATGCATTTGCTCTGGATGGAGATAACAGTGCAGAGAATCTGACAGGTGATGTACGGGATTTTCTGGAGGAGTTTCAGAATACAGACCGGTACAAGATTATGTTGTGCCACAGACCGGATAGTTTTGTATTCGGTGATGCATCCGATTACTGGAAGATCGATCTTGTGATCAGCGGACATGATCATGGAGGACAGGTAGTCATTCCATTCAAAGGAGGACTATATGGTGGAGATCAGGGATGGTTCCCGCCATATGTGCATGGACTGTACCGGACAGGAAGGATCCGGCTGTTCGTGACGAGTGGATTAAGCAGTGAGAAACAGAAGCTCCCGAGATGGAATAACCGGCCGGAGATTGCGGTGCTTAACGTACACTGATCAGAGGGATGAAGAGGTAAAAAGATGGTTAGAAGGACAGTCGTTCCGGTGATGTGTCATCAAAGATTACTGCGGACAGTGTGTTGGACGGAGATCTTACATCAAATATCAAGTATTCACTGGAGAAGACGGTCAATACGCAGGCTGCGGGTGAATATCCGATCGAGTTCAGGGTTATGGACCGCGGCGGGAATACAGTGTATCTGAAGACGCAGATCAGTATTTCCGATAAAAGTTATGCAGGGATTGATGTGAAATTAAAAGATTATCTGATCTACCTTTCTGTCGGAGATGCATTTGATCCAAATGCATACTTTGATTCGGCAGATAAAGAAGGCGAGCTTACGGTGCAGTCGAATGTAAATACTGCAAAGGCAGGATCCTAAAGAGTATAATAAGATAAAAAAGAACCCGACACGGCTGTCTGGTATGCTCCCCGTCAAGAGGACAATAAAAAATAATAAATTTTTGTATCGTCAG